>ULTJ01061307.1_pt1 | contig 11795 bp, 9 predicted proteins | sample 1957491 | NCBI WGS metagenome assembly ULTJ01 (sample SAMEA4835731, study PRJEB28245) | human gut metagenome | biome: gut microbiome; material: fecal sample | place: Denmark | collected 2008 | reverse complement strand
TAGCCGATAAAGTTCAAGATGGCGCTGATGCTGTAAAGGACGCATTGAAAGATGCGAAGAAAGATGTCAAACAAGGAGCTGAAAAGGCCAAGACAGAAATAAAGGAAGGGTATGAAGATGTAAAAAAAGGAGCAAGTAAAAAACTTGATTGATTTTTTATATATCATTCTGTTAGTAGTATCTTAATATAAAGAAGAATTATGATTGGATTTGTAATATGGATTGTAGGATTAATATTGACTATCAAAGCTGCTCTAGAGATATGGCGTATTCACGCGCCGGCAGAAAGAAGGTTGATAGCCATTATCCTGGTAGTTTTGACCAGTTGGGTAGGATTGTTGTTCTATTACTTTTATGGTAAACCTCGTATGGCACAGTGGCTGGGTACTGGTCTTGAAAGGTATTGATGGGTACATCACTGTTTATGCTGATTAGACAGGAATATCCCAAAACAAAAAACGTATTGGTTGATAGAAGTGACTGATTTATTTTTGTTTTGGGATATTTGTATAGGAGTGTACAAAAGAAAGTCAAAAGTATATGAATACTTTTTATTATGCCTAATATTTTAGGCACGGATTACGCGGTGTAAATTAAAACCGTAAAATTCGTGCCTAAAAGAATATATTAAGGGGAACTTTCTCTTTGTTTGTCTTACCAATATTTCTCGATTCTATCATAGCCGAAAACGTGGCTACGTTCATCTTTGACCCCTTGTAGCATATGGCAAATTATTTGCGCTCCGATCATACTGAAAGTGATTCCATTTCCGCCATATCCTAGATCGAAAAATATTCGTTCTTTGTCGGGCCAATTGCCGATGAAAGGTAGTCCGTCTTTGGTGCTACTGAAGGTACCGCACCATGTCATTTCTGTTTTAAAAGGGATATCGGGAAATAGTTTTCTGATTTTTTTCTCCAAGATACGGATTTTCTTTCTGAGCAGTGAATCACGGTGTTCCGGATCGCTGAACTTTTCATCCTCACCGCCTACAATAATACGATTTCCGTCGGTGGTGCGAATATAAAGGTATGGATCGGCTGTTTCCCAGATCAGACAATGTTCCGGCCAGAGATATTCGGTAGCTACCGGATGGGATATGAGTGCATAAGTAGATGTTAAATCCATAATTTTCTGGGGAAGGAATTGCTCGGCCTCAAATCCGGTAGCTACGATTACATATCCGCACTTAATTTTATGTCCTTTGTCTGTTATCATGATACAGCCATCAGGTGTTTCGGTACACTTCTTTATATCGGTATGGGTGAAGACCTGCAGACCGTTTTTCTTCATATGATAGGTGAGCAGTCCGGTTGCAGCTCTGTAGGTATCCATCTGTGCGGATGTTCCATTCACTAGGGCATTGCCGGGCACTTTCACATTATATCGTTTCCTGATTTCTTGTTTCTTGAGTAGATTGACCGGCAATTCATGCTTTTGCCGTATTTCGTATTCTTGTTCCAGAAGTTTGTTGTCTGCTGAGCTGCTGGCATAAAAGACGCTGGACAATTGTTCAAATCCTGCATCGACACCCGTTTCTTTTAGTACTTTCTCTATATCAGAAATGGATTGCAGGCATGCATGATAGGCGGTTGCGGCGTTTTCTTCGCTGATGATTTTTGCCATCCGGCAGAGGGGGACGTCTATTTCATATTGTAGTAAAGCGGTACTTGCAGCAGAGCTTCCGGTTGCGATGCTGCGTTTGTCAATCACGCAACATTCTATTCCGGCACGACACAATTCGTGTGCCATCAAAGCGCCCGTTATACCCGAACCTATGATGACGATATCTGTTGACAGATCACCCTCCAAAGGGTGGAAATAGTCCAAGAGGGAATTTCTGACAATCCAATAGGGTAAACCTGAATGTAAGTCCATAATATATTTTGTTAATTCCCCCTTACTTTCTTCCTACTGAGAAACAGGAGGGAAGTGAGGGGGGAGTGAGAAATAGGAAAGCTGTTTTATTGGCATTTGCTTTCCGTTTACGGTAGTAGGTTATTTGCCTTCTTCGATAGTACAAATGCTGACACGGTTCCAGTCCGGTTCGGAGAACATATCACCGATTCCTTGTCCTTCGGCAGTAATGCGGGTGTCGTTAATCTTGTATTTTTTTATAAGTATGGACTTCACAGCTTGAGCACGTGCTTTTGCTAGTTTCTCATTGAAAGCGAGGTTACCTTCAGGAGAGGCATATCCCTTGATGACGACTTTGGCTTCGGGATGTTTTTTCATGTAATTGGCTACGCGTTCCACATTAGGCAGTTGGGAAGCATCAACCACAGACTTTCCTTGTCTGAAGGTAATAATGGATTCCGGAATACGGTTGTTTTTTACTACAGTTTCTATGTTGGCGGCTTGAGTTCTGCAATCTGCCAGTTCCTTTTGCAGGTTATTTGCCTGTTGTACGGCATTGTTCAGTTGCATATCCTTATCGTTCAGTTGTGATCGCAGGCGGTTGACTGCATCATTTAGTTCTCCTACTTCTACTGGGTCGTAAGGTTTCACTGTTGTGAAATGATGTGAGCCGTTGCTGCACATGAAATGGTAGGTCAGTCCGGCAGTCAGTTCAAAAGTGGCATTGTTGGCATTGAAACGACTTTTAGCTTTGCTGAAGTCTCCCTGCATATCATATACGATGGCCGGTTTGATGCCGAGTGTCCATGCTTTTTCCTCCCCCAAGTTGAAGTTCAAGTTCAAGCCAAGGCGTGTAGACCAGGAATTTGCATCACCGGGGCCATTCTGATAGTAATGTAACCAGCCGATACCTGTCAGAGTCTCGATTTCAAAAACGCGTGGTTCTCCCATATAACCTCCAAAGAGATTCATTAGGTTGACTTTACCAAGTAGGCTCACTTCAGAAGCATCAAATGCGGTCTTGCTAGCTGAGGTATTTACATATCCCATACCTTGAATACCCAGACCGAATATAGGAGTAAGTTGTTTTCCGATCCCGAATCCGAAGGCTGGTCGGGCATTTTTTAAGAAGGAGCTGTGAGTCAAAGGGGTTACAGCACCGGCTTTCAGTTCAATAGACCAGTTATCACCAGGGCGTGTGCCTTCAAGAGCCGTACGGCCATTTTGCGCATGCATGGTAAGAATACTCATGCTTAGTGCTAAAACAAAGATAGATTTTTTCATAATTAAATAAATTAATAGTAATACAATAAATATATCACACACGTTGTATTGTCTTTGTGTAGTTATGACTGTGTATAATCTAATGAATTACTTTGTCATAACCTTTGTTTAAAAAACAGCCTGTTGAAAAGGATGGTTCGAAAAATAGAAATTGATTTAACATCTATTTAAGAAGCCGGAGGGTGCCAGGAACCTGTATTAGCAGTGAAAATACATCATAGATATATAAGGTGTAAATTCTTGGATTTATATATAACGGCATCAAATATAACTTTATATATACATGCGTTTTTTAACACAAATGTCTGTTGAAATGACAAATATTCATCAAACAAATATTCTTTTGATGCTGTTTTTTTTATAGAGATACAAATCATAGTATTAATTAAAAACCTAACAATTATGAAAAAATTAAGTTTCGCAGAACTGAAAGGCAGAGTGTCCTGGGGCAGTGTTTTCGGTGGCGTCATGACCGTATTAGCAATATCCGTGTTACTGTCTATTTTAAATTCAAGTATCGGATTGTTTATGTTTGATCCGTTATCAAATCACCCGGTTGCGGGTATCGGCACTGCAGTTGGGATCGGATCCGCTATCATTTTGGTTGTCGGCATGGCTGCAGGAGGCTTTGTGGCCGGGAAACTGGCTGGGATGGACGGAATGATACACGGATTTCTGGTCTGGGCGACCACACTGATTGTGGCTGTGGTACTGGGAATCTTTCTGGCTGTCGGTGCGGCAAAAATGACGGTGAATACTCTTGGAGCGGTCTCGTCCGTTACGGGCAGCGTTTTGTCCGGAGCAGGTGATGCCGTTGGAAACGGAGTTGCTGCATTATCAGAAGATGCAAAGGAACTGTTCGGAGAAATCGATTTTAATGCAACCCTGAAAGAAGGGAATATACCGCAGAATATCCGTACCGCACTTTTAAAAAGCGACGTGAAGGAACTTCAGCCGGATTACCTGCAGAAGCAACTGGCGGAAGTGAAGGATGACCTGGAAGCGTCCGTAAAAAAAATAGTACGTTCCCCACAACAAGCGGATGAGAGCATTGACAGTTTCCTTGACCGATTGAAACAACGTACAGAAAATATCAGCAAAAATATAGACCGGAATGATTTGGCTAAAGCTATAGCAAACAACACCAATATGTCAAAAGCGGAAGCAAATAAAACTATTGACCAATATATGAACCTGCTGGAAAATGCACGTATGGAAGCCGGCAAACAGATAGACAAACTGGAGGTGACCCTGAAGAAAGCCGCACAGGAATGGAAAGAAATCAAGCATGAGGTACTCGTGGCTGCCGATAAGGCAACGGATGCCGCAGCGAGGTCCGCACTGATTTCGTTCCTTGCAATTCTCTCCGGAGCGGTATTGTGCTGTATTGCAGGTGCCTACGGTAGCAGGAAGACCCAAGAAAGGGTGGATATCTGACAGTAATTCATTAAATCAAGTAAGAAGTTCGGTCCTCAAAACAGTATGGCAGGTTGATGTCATTTTTTACATGTTATATCTTTTTTGACAATCTGACCGACTGATATCCGCATTATAAAAGGCAATGATTAACTTGCATTGCCTTTTTATTTAAACTGTTTTTATTGTTTTTGCGGATAACATTAAACTTAACACACTTTTACTACAAATGATATACTTTCGGATTTTAAGGAGGACGCTTTTTCTGTTCCCTCTATTAATAGCTACCTTCACTACCTGCAAGGGTCAAATATATAAATACCTGGGTTTAGAAGATGGACTAAGCAACCGGAGAATTTTCCGCATCCAGAAAGGCGGGCACGGATACATGTGGTTCCTTACCCAGGAAGGGATAGACCGTTATGACGGAAGCAAGATCAAACATTACACCGTCTTTGACGGAAGTATGGAGGTGGCGCCGCAAATCAACCTGAACTGGCTATATACCGACAGCAGGCACAGGCTGTGGGTTGTGGGTAGAAAAGGACGCATATTTCGGTACGACACCGCCCGTGACCGTTTTGTTATGACCTACAAGCTTAACGGCCTGCAGGATAACGTAACATCAGGCATCGTCAATTGTACCTATATGGACAGTAATGACCGTATCTGGCTCTGCCATGGTGACAGTATTGTACGCTATGATACCCGCGCAGACACTACAGACAGAGTAAACTTCCCTGCCTCGGACGATATTACTGCAATCACGCAGACCGACAGTACAAACTTTTTTATAGGGACATCAAATGGGTTACTGCAAACCATAGAAAAGGAAGGTGTCCTAAAAATTGTGGCCGGAACATGTACTGACAGTATCCGTATACCAGTAAGTGAGCTTTATTTCCATCAAGATTCAAAGAAACTGTTCATAGGAACCTTCAAGAAAGGAATAATAGTATACGGAATGAACACGACTTCAACCATCATCGCGGATGGCCCGCTACAGAATGTGGCAATTAAACGAATCACCCCCTTCGGAAAGCGGCAACTGCTGGTAGCTACGGGAGGTAGGGGCGTATACAAGATTGATGTTGATTCTCTCTCCGCCCGGCCTTATATAACCGCCGACTATAGCAATTATAACGGTATGAACGGGAACAACATCAATGATATTTATGTGGACGGGGACGGTCGGATATGGATGGCCAATTATCCTATCGGAGTTACAATACGCAACGACCGTTACAGAAGTTACAAATGGCTCAAGCATTCACCGGGCAACAACAGTTCGCTGACCAATAATCAGGTCCATGATGTCATTCGGGACGGCGAGGGTGACCTGTGGTTCGCCACCAGCAACGGGATCAGCCTGCTTCACAGCGCAACCGGTCAGTGGACTTCCTTTCTCAGCAGTTCCGAGCACTTGAAAGGCGATGACAACAATATCTTCCTGAGCCTCTGTGAGGTATTACCCGGCATTATCTGGGCAGGTGGGTATACATCAGGCATATACAGGATTGACAAGAAGAAGGGTACGGTGGAGTACATCTCACCTTCCTCGCTGGCAGGAATAAGCCCTGACCAGTATATCAGTGACATAATAAAGGACTCCGAAGGGGATATATGGTCAGGCGGATACTGCAATCTCAAGCGCATCAACCCTGAAACCGGTGACATACGGCTCTACACGGGACTGGGGTCCATTACCGCCATACTGGAAAAGGACGCGGAACACATCTGGGTAGGTACAACTATGGGATTATACCTGCTGGACAAGCTCCGGGGAGATTACCGCCGCATAGATTTCCCGGTCGAGGCAATCCATGTCAGTACTTTGTACCAAGCTGCGGACAGCGTACTATATGTGGGAACCAGAGGAGCTGGACTGCTTGTATATGACGGTACAAACGACAGGTTTATACATCAGTACCACATGGAAAACTGCGCTATTGTTTCCAACAACATTTATATCGTCATTCCAAGACAGGATGGAAGCTTGCTACTCGGCACGGAAAATAGTATAGTCACTTTCCTGTGTGAAGACCGGACTTTCCAAAACTGGACGGCGGAACAAGGATTGATGAGCGTATGCTTCAATGCCGGTGCTGCAACCCAGTATGGGGACAGCCTTGTGTTCGGAAGCAATGATGGTATCGTCATATTCCCAATTGACCTGCAGATTCCCGTTCCACAGTTCTCACAGATGCTCCTGAGGGATTTTACAGTCTCTTCATGTCCGGTCTATCCCGGTGAGGAAGGGTCGCCGTTAAAAAAGGACATTGATGGTAATTACAGACTTGAACTGGCTTATGACCAGAGCAGCTTCTCCTTGGAAGCAATATCCATCAACTATGATTATCCTTCAAACATTCTGTACTCATGGAAATTGGAAGGCGCCTATAATAGCTGGAGCCGCCCGTTGCAGGACGGGCAGATACAGGTCACCGGTCTTTCCCCGGGTAAGTATACCCTGCGTATCTGTGCCATATCCAACGAAGAAAAATACAAAGTTTATGAGGAGAAAAGTATTGAAGTGGTTGTCGCCCGTCCACCATGGGCGAGTGCATGGGCCATAGCGGGATATGCACTTCTTGCCATATCAGTCGTTACAATAGCTTTCAGGATCGTCATGTTGCGCAGACAAAAAAGGCTATCGGAGGAAAAGACATGCTTCTTCATAAATACCGCCCATGATATCCGTACACCTCTCACTCTGATAAAAGCTCCTTTGGAAGAGGTGGTGGAAAGGCAGCAGGTAAAAGAGGAAGGGACGGATAACGTGGGAGTGGCCTTGAGAAGCGTGAATAACCTCCTGCAATTAGTTACCGATCTGATTAATTTCGAAAGGGAGGACGTTTACACCTCACAGTTATATGTTGGCGAATATGAGTTGCACAGCTACCTAGAAAGTACTTGCGAAACTTTTCGGACATATGCGTCACAGAAAAATGTCAACCTCTCATGTGGGAGCAAGTTCTCTTTTATGAATGTATGGTTTGACAGGGACAAAATGGATTCCATACTGAAAAATCTATTGTCGAATGCCTTGAAATATACCCCACGTAATGGTAATGTTCATGTTTGTGCCTACACAGAACAGAATACATGGAGCATAGAGATAAGTGACACGGGGATTGGAATTCCCGCCAGGGAGAGGAAATATCTGGGCGGAAGGTTTTTTAGAGGCAGCAATGCCGTTAATCAGAAAGTGCCGGGAAGCGGAATCGGCCTAATGCTGGTTTGCAAACTGGTGCGCTTGCATAAAGGGAGGATCATTATTACCAGCACGGAAGGGGAAGGCACCTGTGTACGTGTTACATTCCCCATGGGAAATAGGCATTTACGCAAGGCACGTTTCATAACAGTGGCAAAGACGGAAGATGCAGTCTTGCCACAACCGGAAACGTATTCTACTGAACTGCGGATGGAAATGGTGAAAAAGGGTGAAAGTTCATCACGTATTCTTGTAGTAGAGGACAACGATGACTTACGGGGATACATTGAGAGACTCCTGGGACAGGAATACCACGTCCAATCATGCACAAACGGACGCGATGCGCTGGTTGTGGCACGGGAGTATAACCCGGACCTGATCCTTTCGGATGTCATGATGCCGGAGATGGGCGGCGATGAACTATGTGCAGCCATCAAGTCAGACATTGAAACCTCCCATATTCCGGTCATCCTGCTGACGGCACTCAGCGATGAGAAAAATATGCTCAAGGGGTTGGACAAGGGAGCCGACGCATATATTACCAAGCCGTTCAGTGTGAATGTGCTCAAGGCAAACATCAGGAACATACTGGGCAACCGGATATTGCTCCGTAAAACATATGCCGGACTAAAATCCGGTACCGGTTCGTTACCTGAAGGATGCAACAATCCATTGGACTGGAAATTCATTGCCGTCGTGAGAGAATGTGTTATGGAACATATTACCAGTCCTGATTTCAACGTGGACACACTCTGTGAAATCCAGCACATGAGCCGTTCAAGTTTCTTCAACAAGCTCAAGACATTGACAGGATACGCACCGGCGGACTACATCCGTTCCATCCGCCTGCAACATGCGGTAAACCTGCTAATCCAGGAAAGGTGTACGATAACAGAAGTTGCGGATGCAACCGGATTCTGTGATGCAAAATATTTCAGGGAAGTATTCAGGAAACATTATGGTGTAAGTCCTAGTGAATACCGCAAGGTAGCAATGGGAACGCATCCGAAAGAAAGCCTATCCGATTATCGGTGCCATGGTGGAGGAAGTGTGGGAAGCCGTTGATGAGTTGATAAAAAAAAGAGAGGGTACTATCGACTTGATACTGGTCGCTATGTCAGGTAGGGTGAATGCTTAGGGTGTGTGACGAGATGCAGGACAGAGCAAGGAAACTGGCCGGAAAACTGTTGCGCGAGCAATTTCCCGATACACGGCAGAAGGTGGAGATAAAGGAAAAAGGAGTTTTACGGAACAGTAAAAGTATAAGGATGTAAGGGATAACGGAAAACAAGTGAGGGTTGGAAGGCGCATTGCCGGCGGATGTGCCTTTCACTTTTATATCGGGGTTCTGAAAGTTTTTACTTTGAGTAAATATGGGAAAAGAAATGACATGACAATATTTCAGGATATGTTTTAGGGGACAATGTACGCCAATGGGTGACTTTGATTCCGGAAGTTTTGTCGAATGTGGAAATCCTGTCTCTCCGCGAAACGTCAAAGACAAATGACGGAAAAGCAAAGACAAGTCCCGTAAAATCAAAGTTTTACAGGACTTTTTTATGTTTGTGCTGGGACAGTTGAAAAACATAAAAAGCAAATAGCTTATGCAAGCAGTTTGCAGGCCAGTCACACTTTATACGGGAATTTAAGAAATTCAGCGGATATACGCCCATGTCTTTGTTAAAAGTGTCAAGTCCTTATTCTGATTTGTTCACCAACATTTTTTTCGTGGAAAAGCAGGTTTATCTTTATGCGCCGATAGCGTACAATTCGATAAAGACCTATGACGGAATTAAGAAATACCATGTTTATTCTTTGAAGAAAGTCTCTGAAAAAAAAGATGAAGTTTATGGTTATGGCAAGAATTGCCATTGACGGTAAATTATGCCAGTTCAATACAAAATGAAGTATGTTGCCTGAAAGCTGGAATATTTCAGCATGAAATACTCAAGGCAAGGATGCAGGTATTGAAATATTATTTGATTTAAGTGGGGCATTTTGCTTTTTAAAATTACAATATATCAATATCTAACTGATCTAAAATATCTTTGGTAAGTTTGGATAAAGGCCGTTTGCTTTGTTCGGCAACATCCATATAGCAACCCCAAATATATCGGTTGATTTCAGTAGGGCTTGCACCAAGCTGATGAAAAGAATCAATAAGGCTATTATAGTAGTCGGCATTGTAAGCCTTTGCCTTGCTTACTATTTCATTAATGTAGTCCAAATGTTTTTTATATAGCTTGTTGAGCATAAAGACATCGACATTGGTGTTGTTTTCATCCGGCTCGATTTTCACATCCGACACTTCATTCTCGAACATAATTTCCAGAGGATTTAGCTGGAATTTATAATCATTGCCAAATCCTTTTTCATACGGATGGATATTTATTATTTTATCTCCTTTCAAATGATTGCAAACTAAACAACTCGGTACAAGGTTGTAAAAAGATAGTGCAAAATACGGGAATTTTGATTTAGGACGAAAATGGTCAAATTCTGGACGGGTCGTACCACTGGCTTTTACGGTGAATGTGTAGGTACGGTTACAATAGGGGCATGTCGTAATATCCAGCTTCTTTGCCAACCAGAAACCTAACTTGAGATTATCGCTAGTTAATTTCTTGTTTTTTGTAAATTTGACCTTTCTCCGAAAACTACTTTCATATAATTTCTCCATGTCCTTGCAAAACACTGCATACGGAGATTTTGATATTTTATTTTCTAAATTTTTCTTTTTCTGTATATACTGTGGGTTATTTCTTTTTCCTGTATAATTATGAACATAGTCATTGTAGTCCCTTTCAGCCTTTTCCGTTTTTGCAATCTCTTTTTCGCAAGCCGTCTCGAAATCTTTTACCATAGTATCAAATTTGTCTATGTCACACAGTATAAATTCCGGTAGCAAATTGAGATAATATTTGTGGCATTTGTTTGTTGTGTCAAATTTAGTGCTTTTGACCATTCGCTCCATCTGCTCATAATATTCATTTGCAATCTCTGCAAGATTGTTTCGTTCTATCTTAATCATTGCTTTCCATTTTTTAATCGTTCTATTTCTTCTTCCAATTTCTTTATTCTTTCCTCATTAGCAGGTTGGATATTCTGATTGAAAAGTTTAATCAACTGGTTCTTTATAAGCGGTTCACCGATTAACTTGATTTGGTTCATCAACTGAGGAGAGGCTTCCCCGGTGGTATCCAACCGGTTAAATAACTCTCGTATCTTTTCTTTGGCAAATCCACCGATTGGTGCGCCTTTCAGAAAGAATCCATTTTTATACAGATTATAAATATTGGCGCCGAACGTGTTTTCCTGCATCTCCGATACTGGTAAACCATCTTTGAGGAAAAGAACATTATCCAATGGAATATCAGAAAGAACAAACGGGGAATGGGTTACGAAGGTTATATTTATGCTTCGGTAAATATCTTGTTGGATAGATTATTGATTATGCGCATAAGGAGTTCTACCAGAGAACTTTTCCCATCTCCATTTTTACCAACTATGGCATTCAAATGAATGAGGGGTGATTGGAAGTTATCCGTTTTTTCGTCGACAGAAAAAAAGTCAAAAGGGAGAAGGTTGTCCGCATTTCCTGTATACTTGCATTTTCCTTCAGAGTCAATTTGAAAATTTCTGTTAAAGTAGTATATCACTCCAGGATGCAAAGCCCTTAAAATATGTTTAGGGCAATTTTCAAGTGGGCGTATGGCAATAATTTTCAGTTGTTCTCTAATTAATGGTTGCTTTGAGGTATACATAAATTTATAGTGTTTTTATTGTTCCTTGTAAATGGTAGCTGGAATGGTTAATGCAAGAAAATAGTCTTTAGTCTAATATTCTGATATACCCATCAAGAGAGGTTCTTCCATACAACAAGCGTATTAGTATTTTGGGTAAAGATATATGATTGTTTCTTATTTGGCAAAGATAATAAGGCTCTTTTTTTCTTGTTGATAAAAACATATTGCTGAACTGAACCTTTAAAGCCTTTGATTTGTAACACGTTATATTAACAGTC
>ULTJ01052134.1_pt1 | contig 11795 bp, 7 predicted proteins | sample 1957491 | NCBI WGS metagenome assembly ULTJ01 (sample SAMEA4835731, study PRJEB28245) | human gut metagenome | biome: gut microbiome; material: fecal sample | place: Denmark | collected 2008 | reverse complement strand
AGTTTCGATGGCTTCAGCAACTGCCCGCTTGCACACGGTGAGGTCGTCCACCTGAAAGACGCCGAAGCCCAGCATCGGCATCTTTACTCTGTTTGATAATTTCTTGTATTCCATATGATGATTATTGTTATAGATTTGTCTTGAAGAAACTTTTTGGTTCCGCCTTTTCCCCCGCGATAAGCAAGCAGTAAGGGGCGCCGATACTCAGAATCGTGACTACTGGCAGCAAAAATGATAAGAACCAAAGTCGTTTCATAATCTCTGTAATTTATCGTTATTCGTATCCTTATTCGGGATGTTGCAAAATTCGGCATTTTCCTGTTTGCCCCTTGTAGATAAATTACGGATATTATCCCCCTGTTATGACCTCAATTACGGATTTTATAATATTGATACAGGTAGCGATATGATATAATCTGTAACCGGGGTTATATAGTCTGTAATAAAGGTTGTCTGAATACCGGAATTATCCCGTACTTTTGTAATTAATATAACAGTGATGTTTTTGCGAAAGTAAATAGAGATGATTATGGATAAGATATTTAATTTGAACAGTGTAGATCAATACAACAAATTGTATGGCCTTGAAACTTTGAATCCGCTGGTCAGTGTGGTTGATTTGAATGAAGCCACCCGGCAGATGAATTACGCGCATTGGCATTACGGCGTCTATGCGCTTTATCTGAAACTCGAAAAAGCCTGCGACATCAGATACGGGCGACAAAATTATGATTATCAGGAAGGAACCATCGTATGCTTTGCCCCCGGGCAGGATACGGAGACGACACTGATTACAGACCGTGTACAAGTGAATGTGCTCGGTCTGCTTTTTCATCCTGATTTATTGCAGGGGACGGCGCTTGGCCATCCGGTAAGTCCGGGCTGTATCCCCCTTGTTTGCAACCTTCTTGTGCTCATCCGTTCTTATTTTCGTTTTTTATATATATCTTTGTCCATAAACCAAAAAAACAAAGCGTTATGTTTGCTAAAGAAACGTATGTGCAGCGTCGGGCCCTGCTGAAAAAAAACATTGGCTCGGGAGTATTATTGTTCTTGGGTAATGATGAGCAAGGACTGCATTATGAAGATAATACATTCCGTTATCGCCAAGATTCTACCTTCCTATATTATTTCGGGTTGTCCTTTGCCGGATTGTCAGCCATTATTGATATCGACGAAGATAAGGAAATTATTTTCGGCGATGAGCTGACTATCGACCATATCGTCTGGATGGGTACGCAACCCACTTTGAAGGAAAAGAGCGAACGCGTGGGAATCAAGGAAACCCGTCCTGCCGCCGAAATAATCAGTTACCTGCATAAGGCAGTACAAAAGGGGCAGACGGTACATTATCTCCCTCCCTATCGAGCCGAACATAAACTGAAACTGATGGACTGGTTGGGTGTTCCGCCCGCACACCAGGAAGGTTCTGTTCCGTTTATCCGTGCGGTGGTGGCTCAACGCAATTATAAGTCGGCGGAAGAGATTGCCGAAATAGAAAAGGCGTGTAACGTAACTGCCGACATGCATATTGAAGCAATGAAAGTACTTCGCCCGGGAATGTATGAATATGAAGTAGTGGCGGCAATGAACTACGTTGCGGAATCTAATAACTGTGAACTTTCCTTTGCTACAATCGCCACAGTCAATGGTCAGACTTTGCATAACCATTACCATGGCAATAAGGTGAAACCGGGAGATTTGTTCCTGATTGATGCCGGTGCGGAAGTTGAATCCGGTTATGCCGGTGATATGTCCTCCACTGTTCCTGCCGATAAAACCTTTACGCCCCGTCAACGTGCCGTTTACGAAATTCAGAATGCGATGCATCTTGAATCTGTGAAGGCGCTTCGTCCCGGCATTCCTTATATGGATGTCTACGATTTGTCTGCCCGTGTCATGGTAGAAGGGTTGAAGGAGTTGGGATTGATGAAAGGCAATGCGGAAGATGCCGTTCGTGAAGGTGCCCACGCTTTGTTCTATCCTCACGGCCTGGGACACATGATGGGACTGGATGTGCATGATATGGAAAATCTTGGAGAACTCTGGGTGGGTTATAATGGTCAGCCCAAGAGTACGCAGTTCGGCCGCAAGAGCCAACGCCTTGCCATTCCTCTGGAACCGGGCTTTGTGCACACCGTTGAACCGGGTATCTATTTCATTCCCGAATTGATTGACCTTTGGAGAGGTGAAAAGAAATTCACCGATTTCATCAATTATGATAAAGTAGAAGACTACCGCGACTTCGGTGGTATCCGTAATGAAGAAGATTATCTGATTACCGAGACCGGAGCGCGCCGTTTAGGAAAGAAAATCCCGTTGACACCGGAAGAGGTGGAGGCACTGAGATAAATGTGTTTTTAATGAATAGTAATAATAAAGCCTGCTGCATCCGGATATGTGATGAGCAGGCTTTGTTATTATAAAAATCCTGTTTTTAAAGGAATGTGATGAGCAGGCTTATTTATGAGTGCAGTTCCAATATAAACCGTGCCCCTTTTGTGTAACTGCTATCCAGCGTCAGGCTACCATTCATTTTAGTTGCAATGAGCGAACAGATAGGTAAACCTAAACCGTCACCTTGCGTCAAGTCTTTTACTTCGGTAAAAGGTTTGAATATACTTTCACGCTGTTCTTCGGGAACACCGGAACCCGTGTCGCTGATGATGAATTGATGGGTATGTGCTCCTCGCTTTTTGAAGTCCAACCAGATTTTTCCACCGGCCGGGGTATATTCCGCAGCGTTTTCCAGCAGATGCAACAAAACACGCTCTAGGTGTTCCGGGTTGATTTTTACATTCAACTTGGGAGCGTTGACTGCAAGAGTTACATCCTCCTGTGTCTTATTCCTGATTTTATCCATAACGCTTTCACAGAAAGTCGAAACGTTCTTTTCCTGCATTTCGTAGGGTTCGGATAATGTGTTTTCCAATTCAGACAACTCCTGTATATGGTTGGAGAAAGTGCGCAGAGCCTGTACGCCGGGTAGTTTTGAATCAAGAGTATCCAATGTCGGCTCCATTTGGGCAGAGATATTTTGAATAAACTTGGTTTTTAACTCATTATGCTCATTGGCAATGCTGATGGCTTTCTTTTGCTTGCGTGTCAACAAGATGAAACGCATCAGGACGATGGCGCCCAATACTAAAGCTACGGCAAGGACAATTGCTAGTGCACACAATCCGAAGATGATGTATTGTTTGGCAGAAAGGGAATCATCTTTCTCCTGGATAGTTACCAGGCTTTCGTCATATTTCCTTTTCAGTAGGTTCAGTTCATCCTGGGCTGTGAGAGCTTTTACAGAATCAGTCCATACAATGTATTTATCGTATGTGCGTGCTACCAATCCCGCATTACCTGCTTTCCGGGCAATATCTATGAGGGTTTTATAACATTCATCCACTTTCGGATAGTTCTTTTGTTGCTTGTACTGTTCTATTAACTTCTTAAAAGCGGCATCCCCTTGCGTATTCATACCGAAAGTATAGAAATAATTGGCTTGGGTATAGAGCAGGTCGTTACTTAAAGAATCATTGTGCGCCGCTTTGGCGGTCTCTTCCAGCTTGTTCAGTTGTTCTTTGGCACGAGCAGGGTTTTTGGTGTTGATGTACATTTGCAGACGCTCCTTGTTGATGCGGAAGCGCAGTTCGGGAAGTCCTTTTTTTAACTTTTGCTCGCCTGCCCCTACTAATTGTTCGGTTCCGCGCAGCAGTTCAAAAGCCTCTTTGTAGTAATTTTCCCGGTGATACAGTGCGCTGGCATTAACACCGCACTCCACAGCCTGGCTGTATTTTTCTTGTGCGGCGAATGCGTTGTAAGCTTGCAAAAACAGATAACGGGCTTTGATATATTCTTTTTTCGCAAGATTCTCTTGTGCTTGTTTCATTAGTTCATCGGCGCGACTTTGCGCATATACTTGGTTGAGAGAGCATAAAATAGCTAAAAGGAGAACAGTAATTATTTTCTTCATCATGTAATTTCTTTTGATTTGCATACAAAGGTAAAAACATTCTTTTATGGTTATACAAGAATGATGGTTATTTTTTTGCTATGGAGGGTAATCTCGCCTGTTGCCGGGGGCGATTTGTTCCCCGGTGCCGGAGACTACGTTCCTCGGTGTCCGAGGATTTGTTCCTCGGTGCCGGAGATTTTCCTCCCTTTCTTTTTTAGTATTTAAAGCTGCTTCCTCCCAAAAATTCCCTAAGCAATGAGGTAGGAGGAATTTCTTTATCTTGTACAGGTGTAAAGTATTTGATGAATTTCATCAGCCGGTAAGCTTCCGCATATTCAGGGCAGTTGCGTGGTACGCCTGTAAGAATAGGTTCGGCATGGCAACGGAGCACGGCAAATTCAAACAGCAAAGCGGAGTTGAACATGACGTCAGCATTCTCCTGATAGGGGAATATCCATTTATCCTCACCCGCACGCACGCTGGGCCAGCGGGAAATGGTTTCCTGGGCAGAATAACCACGATAATTGAAGTCGCGGATGATGCGGCGCAGCAGGCGGTTGTCCGTAGTCGGTATCCAGTTGTGGTCGTCCAGTGAAATCGTAGTCAGGGCGGAAACATATATCTTATATTTATTTTCAGTGGGAATTTGTGGCGTCAGTTCCGGATTCAAGGCATGGATACCCTCTAATATCAGAATGGTGTGCTTGTCGATGCGCAATTTGTCTCCCTTATATTCTTTCTTGCCGATGGTGAAATTGAAACGGGGCAGTTCTACCTCTTCACCGCGAAGCAAAGCTTGCAGTTGATTATTGAACAACTCAAGGTCGAGCGCATAAAGTGATTCATAGTCATAATTACCGTTTTCGTCTCGTGGAGTATCTTCGCGGTCTACAAAATAATTATCCAGGGAAATGGGGAATGGGCGTAGCCCGTTGGTCATTAATTGCACGGAAAGCCGTTTGCTGAAAGTTGTTTTCCCTGAGGAGGAAGGACCTGATATAAGGACAAGCTTTATGCGGTTTCCGTTTTCTCCCCGGTGATAAATCTCGTCGGCTATCTGGGCTATTTTCTTTTCTTGCAGAGCTTCTGCCACATTGATAAGGTCGGTAGCGTGCCCTTCTTCACAAGCCAGATTAAAATCGCCTACATTACTCAATCCCATAATGTAGTTCCAACGCAGGTGTTCTTTGAAGACATCAAGCATTTTTTCCTGCTTCACTACTTCTTCCAGCACAGTGGGGTTGTCTTTATTGGGAATACGGAGGAGCAGGCCATCATAATATTTTACGATGTCGAACAGATTGATAAATCCGGTACTAGGCAGCAGATTACCATAATAATAATCTACGGTATCTCCCAGAGTATAATAATAGGTATATAGGGAACCGGAAGTTTCCAGTAATTTCACTTTATCATTCATGCCCCGTTCGCTGAAGATGCGTACGGCTTCGGTAGTGTGGCATTCTATCCGGTGAAAAGGTATGTTCTCGGCTATAATCTCCTGCATCCGTTTCTTGATGGCGGTTACATCTTCCAGTTCGATGGGGCGCCCGATGCGCAGATTACAGAAATAACCTTTCGATACGGGATGTTCTACGAATAATTTCCCTTCAGGAAACAGTTCGCTCACCGCCTTATACAATACAAAACAAAGAGAACGGACGTATGTACGTATGCCCGAAGAATCGCGTATGTCCAGAAATTCCACATCTTTATTATTATATACTCGGAAATTCAACCCTTCAGAACGATTATTTACCTTGGCGCTGACGACAGGATAGGGGAAATTTAGATTAAAACCGTAATAAATATCCAAAAGTGAGCTCCCGATAGGGAATTCTTTAGAAATATTGTTATTTTTGCAACAAATTTGTAACATGTGTTTCATGATGTCTTTTTTGAGGTGATTAACACGTTAAATATAGACCATAATAACAAATGACACAAAGAAACCCTTTAATTAATTAGAGATGGAATACTCTTTTTATGATTTTTTAAAGCTACTTGGCTCATTAGCTCTGTTCCTTTACGGAATGAAAATCATGAGCGAAGGACTTCAAAAGTTTGCCGGTGACCGATTGCGAACTATCCTGACGGCAATGACTACTAACCGGGTGACCGGAGTTCTGACCGGTATCCTAATCACCGCACTTATCCAATCTTCTTCGGCAACCACAGTGATGGTGGTGAGTTTCGTTAATGCGGGATTGCTTACTTTATCACAATCTATCGGTGTGATAATGGGCGCCAATGTGGGTACCACGGTGACAGCTTGGATTATTTCGGTTTTTGGATTTCAAGTCGATGTGGCGGCAATGACACTTCCTCTCCTGGCTTTCGGTATTCCTCTTCTTTTTTCTCAAAAAAGTACCCGTAAATCTGTTGGTGAGTTTATTTTCGGTTTTTCTTTCCTTTTTATGGGGCTTGCTTTTTTGCAACAGTATGCGCCGGATTTGAGCAAGAACCCTGAAATGCTTGCTTTTGTACAAGATTATACGGATATGGGCTTCTTATCCATTCTTATTTTTGTGATGGTGGGAGCAATAATTACTATGATTGTCCAAGCTTCCGCTGCTACAATGGCTATTACCTTGATTATGTGCGCAAATGGGTGGATTAGTTTTGAACTGGGCGCTGCTCTTGCCATGGGGCAGAATATCGGTACGACAATCACTGCTAACTTGGCGGCTTTGACAGGAAACACGCAGGCACGACGGGCGGCAATGGCTCACTTGCTGTTCAATGTTTTTGGTGTAGTGGTGGTGCTGATACTCTTCCATCCGTTCATAAAGGGAGTGTCCTGGTTTGTAACAGATGTTATGCACCAGTCAGATCCCGCTACGCAGGTTGCTTTTGAATTATCTGCATTCCACACGGCGTTCAATGTATTCAACGTGTTGTTGCTCATCTGGTTTGTAAAGGCTATAGAGCGGATTGTTTGCGTCATTCTTCCTTTGAAAGATACGGACGAGGAATATCGTCTGCGTTTCATATCCAGAGGTTTGCTTTCTACGGCCGAACTCTCCATTTTGGAGGCCCGCAAGGAAATCCATCTGTTTGCGGAACGTACCCACCGGATGTTCGGCATGGTGCAGGATTTGCTGCACACGGAGAAGGATGATGACTTCAATAAACTGTTCAGTCGCGTGGAGAAGTACGAGAATATCAGTGACAGCATGGAGTTGGAGATTGCCAATTACCTGAACCAAGTATCAGAGGGACGGTTGAGTTCCGAAAGTAAGTTGCAGATACGCGCCATGCTTCGTGAAGTGACTGAAATTGAAAGTATCGGCGATAGCTGTTATAACCTGGCACGTACCATTAACCGTAAACGCCAGACCAATCAGGACTTTACGGAAAAACAATACGAGCATGTTCACTTTATGATGAAGCTGACGAACGATGCGCTTGCCCAAATGATTGTTGTGGTGGAACGTTCTGAACATCAGAGTATCGATGTGAACAAGTCGTTCAACATAGAAAATGAAATCAATAATTACCGTAACCAATTGAAGAATCAGAATATTCTGGATGTGAACAACAAGGAATATGATTATCAGATGGGTGTATATTATATGGATATTATTGCGGAATGCGAAAAGCTGGGTGACTATGTGGTGAATGTAGTAGAGGCCAGCAGTGATATAAAAGAAAAGAAAGCGTCTTGATATTTACGATTTTACGATTTACAATTTACGATTGAGATTGGTTTTGTTTATATATCTTCTCTCGCTTTGTGGAAGAGTAACTTTAATCGTAAATTGTAAATCGTAAAATCGTAAATTTTTAGGCTTTCTCAAATTCTTCTTTGCCTACTCCACACAAAGGGCAAACCCAATCATCAGGAATATCTTCAAAAGCTGTTCCTGGTTCGATTCCATTTTCCGGGTCACCCTTTTCCGGGTCATAAACATATTCACAAACTGTGCAAATGTACTTTTCCATAACTTTCTTTTTTAAGTTCTTTAAGTAAGAACAAATAATTTTGCCTTTTTGTTTTCTTGTATGAGTAGAAAAAGATAACTTTGTTGTCATAATACTTAAAATCTTTAGCTTTATGAAGATGACCGACGGGCTATTTCAGGCAATTATGCGGAATATTCATGCTTATGTCTTATTGATAAAACGTGATTTCACCGTGTTTTATACTAACTATTATGACATAACGGGGGCTGCTAAACCTGCGAAGCCGCAACGGGTAGGTGACTTGTTGCAATGTGCCAATGCTCTGTCGGCTGCCGGTGGATGTGGTACTCATAGTTTCTGTAGCCACTGTCCTGTGAGGAATGCAATAGAAAATGCTTTCCGTACCAAGCATAATTTTGTTGATTTGGATGCAATACTGAACGTAGGAAAGAGCGATGGAACTACGGATGAGTGTGAAGCGCATATTTCCGGTGAATATATGTTGATTGAAGGAGAGGAGAGTATGGTTATCACCGTGCATGATATCACTCACCTGAAACATGTGGAAGCGGAATTGAAGCAGGCAAGGGAAAAAGCGGAAAAGGCCGATCAGTCTAAATCTGCTTTCTTGGCAAACATGAGCCATGAAATCCGTACTCCGCTGAATGCTATCGTAGGTTTCTCCGAATTACTGTCTTCCGCAACGACTGATGAGGAGAAGGAACAGTATATGGGAATAGTGCGTACCAACAATGAACTGTTGCAACAATTGATAGCAGATATACTGGACCTCTCGAAAATAGAGGCCGGAACATTGGAGTTTGTGTTCTCGGATGTAGATATTAATCAGTTGATGTCTGACTTGGAACAACTATTCCGCATGAGGTTGTCCGAACAAGGTATTCCGGTGAAAGTAATCCGTGAAGTATCTAAGGAGCAGTATATGTTGCATACAGACCGTAACAGGATTGCGCAAGTTCTCTCCAACTTCATGACCAATGCGATGAAGTTTACGTCACAAGGAAGCATCACGCTGGGATGTAAGCCCACTGAGAATGGTTTGTATTTTTATGTGAAAGATACCGGAAGCGGCATTGCCAAAGAGAAACTCGGGCAAATATTCGACCGTTTTGTGAAGCTGGAGCAGGAAAAGAAAGGTACAGGTCTCGGACTTTCCATTTGCCAGACCATTGTCCATAAATTAGGTGGGCAGATAGGAGTAGAGTCCGAAGAGGGTGCAGGTTCCACTTTCTGGTTCACATTACCCGGTAGCAGAAAGTAAGTTATAAGCTTGTGTTAGGAAAAGGACTGACATCGCAAACTTATAAAAAGATTTAATAACTCGCCGGATACCGAATTATTATCGTATTTTTGCGATTCAAAATTAAACCTAAAGACTTGCATGACTGCATCAAAGGATGATTATCATGTCGGACTTACCGACGAAGAAGTACGGAAGAGCCGTGCTGAACATGGTGTAAACCTATTGACACCTCCCAAGCGACCGTCTTTGTGGAAACTATATCTGGAGAAGTTTGAAGATCCAGTGGTAAGAGTGCTGCTGGTTGCCGCGTTTTTCTCTTTGATAATTTCCATAGTAGAGAACGAATATGCCGAAACTGTAGGTATTATAGCCGCTATTTTACTTGCCACGGGCATCGGTTTCTTTTTTGAATACGATGCCAATAAAAAATTCGACTTGCTTAATGCCGTGAACGAGGAGACTTTGGTAAAAGTTATCCGTAACGGGCATGTGCAGGAAATTCCACGTAAAGATGTGGTGGTGGGCGATGTCATCGTGCTTGAAACCGGAGAAGAAATTCCTGCCGACGGTGAGTTGCTGGAAGCTATTTCCTTGCAAGTCAATGAATCGAACCTGACAGGAGAACCCGTCGTTACGAAAACCACAGTAGAAGCCGATTTCGATGATGAGGCTACGTATGCTTCCAATCGCGTATTGCGTGGAACGACTGTAGTCGACGGTCATGGCACCATGCGTGTGGAGTGTGTGGGCGATGCTACGGAAATCGGAAAAGTGGCGCGGCAGAGCACGGAACAAAGTACCGAGCCTACTCCACTGAACATTCAGTTGACGAAACTTGCCAACCTCATAGGTAAAATCGGTTTTTCTGTAGCCGGTCTGGCTTTTGCCATCTTCTTTATAAAAGATGTGTTGCTGGTTTATAATTTCAGTTCTTTCCATACTTTTGAAGAATGGTTGCCTGCCTTGAAGGCAACCCTGCAATACTTCATGATGGCGGTGACCTTGATAGTGGTGGCCGTTCCCGAAGGGTTGCCGATGAGTGTCACACTCAGTCTGGCGTTGAACATGCGCCGTATGCTATCTACCAACAACCTGGTGCGTAAAATGCATGCCTGTGAAACGATGGGGGCAATTACCGTTATCTGTACGGATAAGACCGGTACATTGACGCAAAACCTGATGCAGGTATACGAACCGAGTTTCTATGGATTGAAAAATGGTGGCGAAATCGGTGAAGACGACCTCAGTAATTTAGTGGCGGAGGGTATCAGTGCCAATTCTACTGCTTTCCTTGAAGAAACGACTCCCGGTGAAAAGCCCAAAGGCGTGGGAAATCCTACGGAAGTGGCTCTGTTGCTGTGGCTAGACGGCTGGAAACGCAATTACCTTGAACTTCGTGAGAGTGCCAAAGTCATAGACCAACTGACGTTCTCTACCGAACGGAAATTCATGGCGACTCTGGTACAATCTCCTCTTATAGGAAAACGGGTGCTTTATGTGAAAGGCGCTCCTGAGATTGTTCTGGGTAAATGTAAAAATGTCCTTTTGGACGGAAAACAAGTCGATGCGGTGGAATACCGTTCGACGATAGAAGCGCAATTGCTGAATTATCAGAATATGGCGATGCGTACGCTTGGCTTTGCCTTTAAGATTGTGGATGATACGGATACGGAGGACTGCGTGGAGTTGGTTTCTAAAAATGACTTATCATTCTTGGGCGTAGTTGCCATCAGTGATCCTATCCGTCCGGATGTTCCGGCGGCAGTCGCCCAATGCCAGTCGGCAGGTATCGGTGTGAAGATTGTAACCGGTGATACTCCCGGAACGGCAACTGAGATTGCCCGCCAGATTGGTCTGTGGCGACCGGAGGATGTGGAACGTAATCGCATCACCGGTGCGGCGTTTGCCGAACTGACGGATGAAGAAGCCCTTGACCGTGTGATGGATTTGAAAGTGATGTCACGTGCCCGCCCCACCGACAAACAGCGCTTGGTGCAGTTGTTGCAGCAAAAAGGTGCGGTAGTAGCCGTTACGGGTGACGGTACGAATGACGCTCCCGCATTGAACCATGCCCAGGTGGGGCTTTCCATGGGAACGGGAACTTCCGTCGCCAAGGAAGCGAGTGATATCACCTTGCTGGACGATTCTTTCAACAGTATCGGTACAGCCGTCATGTGGGGACGTTCACTTTATAAGAATATCCAGCGTTTCATCGTGTTCCAGCTGACTATCAATTTCGTGGCATTATTTATCGTGATGCTTGGCTCGTTGGTGGGTACCGATTTACCGCTGACCGTTACGCAAATGCTTTGGGTGAACCTGATAATGGATACGTTCGCCGCCCTCGCATTGGCTTCCATCCCACCCAGCGAAAGTGTGATGAAAGAGAAACCCCGTAAGAGCACTGATTTCATTATCACCAAATCCATGAGAAATTACATCCTTTCCATGGGAACCATATTCCTTATATTGTTGATGGGAATGTTATTCTGGTTTAATAATGAAGAAGGTGGCATGACTCCTCGGCGTTTGACTATATTCTTTACCTTCTTCGTTATGTTGCAATTCTGGAACCTTTTTAATGCCCGGGTATTCGGAACCTCTGATTCCGCTTTCATGGGTATCTCCAAGTCATACGGAATGGAACTGGTGGTACTCGCCATCTTAGGGGGG
>ULTJ01008868.1_pt1 | contig 11854 bp, 9 predicted proteins | sample 1957491 | NCBI WGS metagenome assembly ULTJ01 (sample SAMEA4835731, study PRJEB28245) | human gut metagenome | biome: gut microbiome; material: fecal sample | place: Denmark | collected 2008 | reverse complement strand
GCCAGCCTCTGCGCAAGCTCGTCGCTTGCCGTTATGATGCGGATGAGCTTGGGCGAAAATGTGTGGCAGTACAGCAAAATGCCGTAAGCCTCGGCGACGGCGCAGCATTTGCGCTCGACCCGGGGCTCACAAAGCTCCGCCTTGACCTGCTGCGAAAAGGTCATGTCAGCCACCTCTCGCAAGGTCACGGTTGATGCTGACTACCGGCACGCCCATTTTCTTCAAATGCTCTGCCAGCGCCGTTGCGACGGCCACGCTGCGGTGGCGGCCGCCGGTGCAGCCGATGGCGATGGTAAGACTGTACTTGCCCTCCTCGATGTACTGCGGCAGCAGGTACTCTATCATATCCGTCAGCTTATCCATGAAAACCTGCGCCTGCTCGAAGCCGAAAACATAGCTGCGCACATCCTCATCAAGGCCGCTGTGGTGGCGCAAATCCTCGATGTAATATGGGTTGGGCAGAAAGCGGACATCGAACACGAGGTCTGCGTCCAGCGGCATACCGTACTTAAAGCCGAAGCTCACAACATTGACCATGATGGAGCGGCTGTTCGGTGCATCGGAAAAATAGGTGTACAGCTGATTCTGAAGCTGACCGAGCGTCAAGTGCGAGGTGTTTACGATGTAATCGGCAAGCTCCCTTATCGGCTGGAGCTGCTCACGCTCACGCTCAATGGCGTTCTCGATAGAGCCGCCGGATTTTATCGCCAGCGGGTGGGGTCTGCGTGACTCCTTATATCGCTTGACGATGACCTGCGTGTCGGCCTCCATGAAGAGTATCTTATAGCCGAAATCCATCTCACGCAGGCTTTTTAATGCGTTGAACACATCCTTGATGCCGTTTTTTTCACGCACATCGGTGACAAGGGCAACCTTTTCGTAGCGCCCCTTTGTCGCTGCGCACAGCTCGGCAAACTTCGGGATGAGCGCAACGGGCATATTATCCACGCAATAGTAGTCCAGATCCTCGATTATATCCGCCGCCTGGCTCTTGCCGCCGCCGGACAGTCCCGTAATTATAAGAAACTCCATGTTATCTCCTGTTTATTGCTCCTCATCCGGCTTTGCGCCCTTCTCCTTTGCGAGCCTGAGCATCTCGTCCAAAGCCATCTGCTTTCTTCTCTTCCAGTCGTCTATGAGCACAACGCCCTTGGGATATATCCTTATCTCCGGCTCGAGCGTTATGCCCGATTTTTCGTACACCTCACGGCGCACATGATCCATGAGCGCAACGATATCGTCGTAGCTGGCGCCGCCCTTATTCACAACGAAGCCTGCGTGCTTTTCCGACACCTGAGCGCCGCCCACGGTGTAGCCCTTTAAGCCGGCCTCGTCAATGAGCGCCGCAGCGTAGCCGCCCACGGGGCGCTTGAATGCGCTGCCTGCCGAGGGCAGGTCGAGCGGCTGATTTTTGCGTCGCTTTTCGTTCATCTCATGCATTCTTGCCGCTATCGCCTCGGGTTTATCCTTTGTAAGCTTGAACACGGCGCCGGTTATTGCGCAGTTGACCTTCGTAAAGCTGCTCTGACGGTAGCCGAAGCCGCAGTCCTCGTTTTTCACCTCGCACAGTGCCTGATCGGTGAGGTAGTACATGACGACAGACTCCACAACATCCTTCATCTCGCCGCCGTAAGCGCCCGCATTCATCAGAATGCCGCCGCCGACGGAGCCCGGGATGCCGCTTGCAAACTCAAGACCGGCAAGTCCGTTCGCCTGCGCAAACTGCGCAAGCCGTGCAAGCGATACGCCCGCTTCGGCGTAGATGGTGTCGTCCGTTGTGCCCAGACGCAGCTTCGTGAGCTTCTCGGTGCTAACGACGCAGATATCAAGCCCCTCCTCGGGGATTATGAGGTTCGTGCCCTTGCCGACGATGAGCGGCAGCACCTCGTTCATGTGCAGGTAGTAAAACACCTTCGTCATTTCCCAAATGTCCTTGGGTGCGATGAACGCTCTGACCTCGCCGCCGACCTTGAACGAGCAGTGTAAACGCATGCTCTCGTGCTCACGCAGGTCGAGGTCGGGTATGTTTTCAATTATGCCGCTGAGGGCCTTTTCTAAATTTTCCATGCTGTCTCCTTTACAGTACGCCCTCGTCAATGGCATAGTCGTGATTTGCAGCCAGGGTCTCGGCCGCATTGTAGCCCATCTTCTTCTGACGGTTGTTCATTGCGGCAAGCTCCAGAATGACCGCAAGATTTCTGCCCGGTCGGACGGGTATCGTGAGGCTCGGCACGGTGACACCGAGGATATCCTGCGTTTCGTTCGTGAGCCCCAGACGGTCGTAAGCCTTCTGATCGTCCCATATCTCCATGTTGACGACAAGGTCTATCGCCGATTCGGGCTTGACGGAGCCCACGCCGTACAGATGGCGCACATCCACAACGCCGATGCCCCTTAGCTCCATGTAATAGCGGATAAGCTCGGGCGCAGAGCCTGTCAGGCTGTCCTTGCCGACACGGCGGATATCCACCGCATCGTCGGCGATGAGCCTGTGGCCGCGTTTTATCAGCTCAAGCGCCGTCTCGCTCTTGCCGATGCCCGAATCGCCGGTCAGCAGCACGCCCTCGCCGTGAACCTCGACGAGCACGCCGTGTACCGTCGTGCGGGGCGCAAGGTGCGTGTGCAGCGAGCTTATGACATTGGCCATGAAGTCGGAGGTGTCCTGGCTTGTTGTAAACACATTGCAGTCGTACTTTTCCGCCATCTCAAGGCATTCGGGAAACGCCGCTGCGCCGTGGCACAGAACAAGCGCCGAAATATTGTATTTCATGAGCTCCTCAAAGCTCTGGCGGCGCTCGGCCTCGGTCTTGAGTTCAAGATATGTGCTCTCGACCCTGCCGATTATCTGCAAACGCTTGGGGTCAAAGTAATTATAAAAGCCCGCAAGCTGCAATGCGGGACGGTTGACCTCCGCTAAGGTGAGCACCCTCGTGTCATAATCGGCCGATGTGTGCAGCGGCTTGAGCTCATGCTCGGCCACTAAGGTCTTGAGCTTTACGGAATACTTGCTTGGCATTTGTCCGGCTCTCCTAACAACAATATTATATATTATACATATTACCCTTTTTAGCCCGTTTTGGCAATGATTTTTGCGCAGACGGCGGCAATTCACGGAATCTTAAAAATTTTACTTGCATTTACGGTTACATTCTGTTATTATTAAAAAGCTGTTTTCAGCTAAACACAAGCAAGGAGGTGCTTCAATAATGGCAAAATGTCAGTTTTGCGACAAGGGTGTAGCCTTTGGTATTCAGGTTTCCCATTCCCACAGACGCTCCAACCGTACTTGGAAGCCCAATGTGAAGCGCGTCAAGGCCATCGTGGACGGAAGTCCCAAGCATGTTTATGCATGCACTCGCTGCCTGCGCAGCGGTAAGGTCACCCGCGCTGTGTAATATTTTTATTACCCGAAACAAGCTCGCCAAAAGGCGAGCTTTTTTCGTTGTCAGCGTGCAAAAAGTCCTGTGACTTTTTGCACGCTAAACACGCCACATTTTTTGTGAAGCTTTGCTTCATGAAAAATCTCGCTACGCTCGTCAAAAAGCCTTAACAGGCATTTTTGATGGCTACAATCAAACTTGAGGCGGGATCTTTCTCGCTGCGGCTCGGTCACGGTGCGGCTCTGACATGCCCCCGGCATGTCATTCACTACCGCACCGACACTTCGTTACCCCCTCACGCTCCCCCTGCTGCGTATTGGATTTTACGCTCTTGCGTCTATTATGTAGTTCTTTGACAGTCTGCAATTACAGGCTGATTTTCACTCATGCTGCGTTGAAGCCCGAGGGAAATACGGCGTATGTCCCACGAACTTGGCCTTGCCTGACTGAAAATCATCTCTGTCATATCGTTGCATACTTGCAACACAAGAAAAAATGGTATATAATCACCCTCGGTTGACAAGGGGATGCACGCCTGACAGTGTATCTCCTGTCTCAATTGGCAGCCTATCTTCACCAAGCAGGAACGAAAGTCGCATATGCGCAGTCCGCCGTCAGGTGCGAAGCAGTTTTGGGAGATCTGATTTTCGTTCAGGCAAAGGCAAAGCCCGACGGGCATAATGGACATATATGGACTAGGGATTTGACGAAGCATGGGCGAAAAGCAGCCTGCCAAAACCGTGTATACCCTTATCAATCGAGGGTAAGAAAATCGCTTGAAAAATCAATCAGATCGGAGTGTATTACCGATGAAACGCACTAAAATTATTCAGATCTTTAACGAGCCGGAGGCCTTCGGCGGTAAGGAGATAACCGTCTGCGGCTGGGCACGCACCATCCGTGATATGAAAAACTTCGGCTTTATCGAGCTCAACGACGGCAGCGCATTCAAGAGCCTGCAGATAGTCCTTGAGCGTGAGAAGCTTCCCAACTACGATGAGCTTGCCCGTCAGAATGTCGGCGCAGCGTTCATCTGCAAGGGCGAATTAGTCCTCACCCCCGAGGCAAAGCAGCCGTTTGAGCTCAAGGCCACCGAGGTCACCGTTGAAGGCACTTCCACCCCCGACTACCCCCTGCAGAAAAAGCGCCACAGTGTGGAGTTTCTGCGCACCATTCAGCACCTGCGTCCCCGCACCAACCTGTTTTCGGCAGTGTTCAGAGTGCGCAGCGTAGCGGCACAGGCGGTGCATGAGTTCTTCCAGGAGCGTGGCTTTGTCTATGTCCACACGCCCATCATCACGGGCTCTGACTGCGAGGGCGCAGGCGAGATGTTCAGAGTCACGACCCTTGATCTTGATAACCTTCCCCGCACCGAGGACGGCAAGGTCGATTTCTCCAAGGACTTCTTCGGCAAGAGCACGAACCTGACCGTTTCCGGCCAGCTCAACTGCGAAAACTTCGCCATGGCCTTCGGCGATGTGTACACCTTCGGCCCGACCTTCCGCGCCGAGGTATCGTACACCCAGCGCCATGCCGCCGAGTTCTGGATGATAGAGCCCGAGATGGCGTTTGCAGACCTCAACGACTACATGGACACCGCCGAGGCGATGGTAAAATACATCATCAACCGCACGATAGAGCGCTGCCCGCAGGAGATGCAGTTCTTTAACTCCTTTGTGGACAAGGGTCTGCTCGACAGGCTGCACAATGTCGTGTCAAACGACTTTGCCCGTGTCAGCTACACCGAGGCGATCGATATCCTCAAAAACTGCGGCAAAAAGTTTGATTACCCCGTCGAGTGGGGCATCGACCTTCAGACCGAGCATGAGCGCTACCTGACCGAAAAGGTCTACAAAAAGCCCATTTTCGTCACCGATTACCCCAAGGAGATAAAGGCATTTTATATGCGCCTGAACGACGACGGCAAGACCGTCGCCGCAGCCGACTGCCTTGTTCCGGGCATAGGCGAGATCATCGGCGGCTCGCAGCGTGAGGAAAGGCTCGATATGCTGACCGCTCGCATGGCTGAGCTCGGCCTTAACCCCGAGGACTACTGGTGGTACCTCGATCTGCGCCGCTACGGCTCGTGCCGTCACGCCGGCTTCGGTCTCGGCTTCGAGCGCATGGTCATGTACCTCACGGGCGTATCGAACATCCGTGATGTCGAGCTTCACCCCCGCACCACCGGCAACGCCGACTTCTGATTTGAATCATAAAAATATGCTCCATCTTAATTCGATGGAGCATATTTTTTAGACTAAATTTCTTGGATGATTTCCACATCAACAGACTCGCCTTCGCCGAGAACCGATACATCATTCTCAATAAACATCTTGTAGGCGCGGTTCGCTATGGTTTTGGTTTCGGCAAAATCAAAGCCGCCGCTGATTATTCCGCCAATGATCGGGACTGCCTTTCCGATATTGATAACGCCCTTTATTCCAAACTTGGTCAAAAACCTAAAGCCGACTTTCTGATTGATTTTAGCGAGGACTTCACCCGGAATTTTCTTCACCATTGCCATTGCGAGCTTATTTCCGAACTGTATTCCCGCTTGCTTAATTATTTGGTCGATAGATATACCTGCAAGGCAGGCATACACCAGCGTCTGAACTTGGTCACTGTCGGTGTCAAAGCCGCCCATATACGCTAGACAGGCAATCATTCGCATCTGGACATATAAAACACTTCCGACATTTGCCGGAAGCGCTACCGGGAGCATTATAAGTCCACCTAAACCGGCTACAAACCCTGATGTGGTGCATTTAGCAATCTGATAGTTGACAAACTGCTTAGCCGCCGCATCAACATCGCTGTTTTTCTGTAAATAGTCGGCTGCAAGTTCCTCTATCGGCGGACTGACCTTTGCAATTCCCTGCGTTGATTGTTCATACAGCTTATTTAACAACTGCATTATTTCTTCTTGGCTGATTAACTCTTTCATTCGCTTTCCCTCCGATCAAATAATTCAAATTCATATATATGCCGTGTTTTTTTCGCGAGTTGCTGTAGCTGTAATCAATATAGCTTATTTTGTCGTTAATTGCAATAAGTAGGAATTGAACTGAACCAGTAAAAACGGACAATAGACAAAACACCACCTATGTAGGAAAATAGAAGTACTACATTAGCCAAATGTGCAGCTTCTTCGGCGTATCCCGAAGTGGGTACTACGACTATGTAAAGCGAATGGATATTCCGGCAAAGGATCTGCCGCTTGCCGAGCTTATTCGTGAATGTCAGGCCGAGCGTGGCAGCACCTACGGCTATCGCAGAGTACATATTTGGCTGGAGCGAAACGGTGTGCTCCAAAATCCGAAAACAGTTCTGAGAGTTATGAATAAGTACAATTTGTTGTCTGTAGTACGCAGAAAACAGTACAAAAAGTGCGGAGATTCCCTGCATCGGTATCCAAATCTGCTGAACAGAAACTTTGCTGCCGAGTGTCCGAATCAGAAGTGGGCTACGGATATCTCGTAGTCGTAGCAGTCACGCTCGTGCAGCAGTGCCAGCACGCACAGCTCGAGCACGCCCTTTGCCAGTAGCAAAGGCAACCACTAGCTATTTTAGTGGAAAAGGAGAGCTTATAGCGAGGAAAGAAGTAGGCAAAATAAAAACTCCCTATTAGATTAGAAGTGGTTTGCCGACCACACGACTAAAAAATAGGGAGGTCTTATCGTGAAAGATAACGAGATGGAATACAAGAATAACATAAAGAATCAATTACAGTAAGACCAGATAGCGGATCAGATAAGTCTAAAAGAGTTTGTAGACCCGTTTACGGGTAGCGTGAACAAGAAAGCATAAAAACAGCCCCTTAAGGGGCTGCTCGAAAAGTCAATGCGGTCGGCAAACTTTTCAGAGCCCCTTTGGGGCTGACTGCATCACGCCCTTATAGGGCTCATTCAAATCTCCGGCTAAGCCGGAGATTTTGATTATTTAGTTGCTTTGATGCTGACTGCGGCGCTCTGTGCGGAGTTCGCATTGGAGTTCGTGGCGCAGACGGCCTTGACCTTGTAATAATACTTGGTGTTTTTCTTTGCGCTGAGGTTGGTGTAGCTAAGATTTGCGGTCGCATCCCAGTAGCTGAAAGTCTTGCCGTCAGTTGAGCGGTAGATGTAGTATTTATCTGCGCCGGTGACCGCTTTCCATGTGATCTTCGGCTTGCCGTTTGAGGTCGTGATGCTCACCGAGGGCTTAGCAATCGTTGTCAGCAGACTCTTGGTATTGCTGTTTGCGGAAGCGACATTCTTGCCGTTCACGACCGCAACTGCTTTGACACGGTAATAATACTTCGTGCCGGATGCTGCCGCACTGTTGGTGTAGCTGAGCTTCGTAGTGCTGTCATAGTAGCTGAAATTCACGCCGTCGGTCGAACGGTATATCCAATACTTCGTTGCGCCACTAACTGCTTTCCAGCTCAGCTTCGGCTTGCCGTTTACACGGTAGATGCTCAGGTTCACGGCAGCGGGGCGGCATCGGATGCTCTTAACCACGCTGTAGTCGGAGGTCACATTCTTGCCGTTTAGTACCGCAACGGCCTTTACCTTATAGTAGTAGGTCGTGCCGATATCGGTTGACTTATTGGTGTAGCTTGTCTTGGTCGTGCTGTCGTAATACTTAAAATTTACGCCGTCCTTGGAGCGATACACCCAATACTTTGCCGCACCGTCAACTGCGTCCCAGTAGATTTTCGGGTGGCCGGAAGCGGTTGTTATCTTCAGCTGCGGTGCATCGGGTCTAAAGCTTGCATCGACTGCGCCGCAGCGGGTGCACTTGCCGTTCTTGAAGTTGTGGCCGAGGGGCTGCACGAGGCTGTCCCTGTAGCTACTGCCGCAGACGGAGCATTTATGCTCGGTGTAGCCGCCGGTTAGGCAGGCAGGCTCAACGACCTTGTCGACATAGGTATGCTCGCCGAGCTTGTCATCCTTGTAATCTTTCTTTTCCGCTCCGCACTTTTTGCACTTGAGAAGGTCATAGCCGTGTTCGACACAGGTCGCATCGACCGTCTTTACGACGACATAATCATGCCCTCCGGGAATGATCTCGGTGTATTCATAGCCGCAGGAGCATAGATACTTGACATAGCCGGTCGAGGTGCAGGTCGCTTCCTTTACATCAACGGGGATGTAGTGTCCGTCAAGCGTGGTGCAGTTATAGTGCACACGCACGGTGGATGTGACGGGGAAGGTATAGCCCATCGCAGTCCATGCGTCCTTTGTGCCGCCGAAGGCAATATCCGCCAAGCTGCTGCAATATGCAAAGGCATTGTCGCCGATCTTTGCAATGGTCTTGGGGATGACAACGGTCTCGAGCTTCGTGCAGCCGGAGAAGGTCCTGACCTCGATGCTCTTCACGCCCTCGGGAATGACGACTTCGGTGAGACCGACGCAGCCGTTGAAGGCGTTTTCGCCGATGCTAGTGACATTGCTTCCTATCTTCACGCTCGCCATGCCGATGCAGCCGGAGAACGCAAAGCCTCCGATGCTCGTAACGCTGTCGGGGATGACGACGCTCTTAAGGCTGACGCAGCCGGAAAATGCCGTGCCGCCGATGGTCTTAAGGCCGCCGGGCAGGGTCACATCGCCCAGCTTGGCGCACTGGCCGAACGCCCAGTCGCCGATGCTTGCGACCTTCTTGCCGATGGTGACGCTCGTAAGGGCATAGAAGCCACGGAACGCCGAATTGCCGATGCTCGTAACGCCGTCGCCGATGACGATGCCTGTGACGACATCCCGTGCGTCATGCCACGGTGCGTCCTTGAGGCCGTAGTCGTCCATTTTGCCCGTGCCGGAGATGGTCAGGACGCTGTTTTCAAGCACCCAAGTGAGGTTCTCGCCGCAGGTGCCGCTCTGCGCCTCGTCCGCCGATGCGCCCATGGGCAGCAGGCTGAATATCAGGCAAAATGCAAGAAATATACTTAAAATTTTCTTTTTCATTTTTTCCTCCTATCGTTTGTCGTAGGCTTATTAACTGTTTTTTTGTATCATACCAAGCCCGATTGCATTTTCCAATAGGCAATGTGCCGAAAAACGGGCGCAAATTTTGGCCGGAATGACTATAATCGCTCCCCTCGGGTTACATGGGGAGCGATTATAGTCATTTTTTTGCGGTGATACTGACTGCCGAGCTTTGTGCGGAGTTTATGCCGGAGTTTGATGCGCAGACGGCTTTGACCTTGTAATAATACTTGGTGTCCTTGACTGCACCGCCGTTGATGTAGGTCAAATTTGTTGTGCTGTCCCAGTAGGCAAAGGTCTCGCCATCGGTGGAGCGATAGACATAGTATTTATCCGCACCGGCGACCGCTTTCCAGCTAAGCTTCGGCTTGCCGCTCGTGGAGCTCGTGATGCTCACGGTGGGGGCGGCGAGGCGGCACTGGATGCTCACAATGTCGCTGTAGTCGGAAATCACCGTCTTGTCCTTCTGTGCGGTGACGGCCTTTACTTTATAGTAGTAGGTCGTACCGATATCGGTCGAGGCGTTGGTGTAGCTTGTCTTGGCCGTGGTGTCGTAGTACTTGAAATTCACGCCGTCGGTCGAGCGGTAGACCCAGTACTTCGTCATGCTGCCCTGTGAGTTCCAATAAATCCTCGGCTTGCCTGCGGAGGTCGTGATCTTCACGATCGGGGCACTGGTCTCGGCACGCACGCTCACGGCGTTGCTGTAGTCAGACCGCACCTGGCTTGACGGGGACGGCTTGTATTTCGGTACGCCGTAGCCACGGATAAACCTGCCGTTTATCTCGATAGTCCTGCGGCCGACTGCGTCATCTTTGTTGTTGCCGTCGATGACCGTGACGGTCGAGCCGACGACCTTCTCGACGATGCCGACATGTCCGGGGAAGCCGGAGTTGTCGCCGTAGCCGTTATCGTCCCAGTCGAAGAAGATGATATCGCCCGGGTTCGGTATTCTTGCATCGGACTCGTCCCACGAATCGAGCTGCTTAAACAGCCTCACCATCGAGCCGCAGCCGCACTCCTGCGGGATGATATCCGCCATGCCGGTCTTGATGGCGCAGGCCGACACGAACGCTGCGCACCACGCCTCCGTGTAGCCGAGCTTATAGCCCCTCGGCAGCGGCTTGCGGCCGTTATAGATGTCGATTATCTCCTTGTTGCTGCCGTCGGCTTCCTTGCAGCCGAGCCAAGCTCTTGCCTGCGCAACGAGCTTTGCCGCCGTTCTGTCCAAGGCATCGCCGGTTAGCGTGTCGAGCTCGGAATTATCCGCCTTGACTTTGTAGTAGTAGACCTTGCCTACCTCGTAGTCTGTGTTGGTGAAGCTGGTCTTTGTCGCGTAGCCCTGATAGCTGTAGCTCTTGCCGTCAACCGAGCGGAAAACATAGTAGCCGTTTGCACCGTCAATTGCATCCCAAGTGATATGCGGCCTGCCGCCCACGGTGGTAATGCTGATGGTGGGAGCGGCAAGCGCCGTGAGGATGCTCCTTGTGCTGCTGAAGCCGGAGACGACATTTGCCCCGTTCACCGCCTTGATGCGGTAGTAGTATGTCGTGCTGAACTGTGCGCCGGTGTTTATGTACTGCGTCCTCGTTGTCGTATCCCAATATTTAAAATTCACGCCGTCGGTGGAGCGGTACACCCAGTACTTCACTGCGCCGTCAACTGCGTTCCAAGTGAGCTTGGGCTTGCCGTTTGACCGAGTGATGCTCAGGCTCGGTGCGGCTGGGCGGCACTGCATGCTTATCGCCTCGCTGTAGTCCGAGGCTTGATCCTTGCCCTCGACGAGCCTGACCGCCTTGACCTTGTACCAATAGGTCGTGCCGATCTCGGTTGAGGTGTTGGTATAGCTTGTCTTGCTCGTCCTGTCGTAGTACTTGAAGCTCTCGCCGTCGGTTGAGCGGTAAAGCCAGTATTTATACACGCCGTCGACTGCGTCCCAGCTGAGCTTGGGGTGGCCGGATGCGGTGGTTATCCTAAGCTCGGGCGGTGCAATGTAGCTTGCGTCCTCCAAGCCGCAGCGGGAGCACTTGCCGAGTATGTAGACATGGCCGAGTGCGGGCGTTTGGCGGTTCTCGGTCTCGCCGCAGCTTTCGCATGTTCTCGTCTCAACACCGACCTCGGTGCAGTCGGCCTCGCTTACGACCGTCCACTCGCCGAAGCTGTGCTCGCTGCACTCGCTATCGGCCGATGCGCTCACCGGCAGCAGCGACACGACCATCAAAAGCGCAATTATCCCGCTTAATATTCTCTTTCTCACGCTCAATAGATCCTTCTTTCTTTATTCATGTCTTGCATTATATCTTCAAATCTCCCGAAGCACAACTGTCGATTTTGCAATTTTCCTGTCGAAAACGGAAAAAGCCCCCGTGCGTCAAATATAAGCCACATATAGTAGACACTTGAAAACCCGAAAATGTTTCAAGGCTGCGCTATGGGGTCATATCGGCACGGGGGCGTTTGGGTCTATATGCTTATTTTGTTGCTTTGATGCTGACTGCGCTGCTCTGTGCGGAA
>ULTJ01048688.1_pt1 | contig 11912 bp, 17 predicted proteins | sample 1957491 | NCBI WGS metagenome assembly ULTJ01 (sample SAMEA4835731, study PRJEB28245) | human gut metagenome | biome: gut microbiome; material: fecal sample | place: Denmark | collected 2008 | reverse complement strand
TCTGGTTTATTTCTTTCCAGCGTTTTATTTCTTTCCGAACCTCGCCGCAATACTGTTTTACTTTCTGCTCTGGTGCATCTTCTTTCATGATATTTTCTCCATAAAATCAAACAGCGTCGGCTCGTCCACTTCATTCTCCGCAGCCTGCAAGTATCCAACTCCATCTCGGAAATAATCTGCATTCAATTCGCAGCCTTTTCCATTCCGGCGCATCTTAACCGCTGTCATTGGTACTGTCATAAGACCACCGAACGGATCATAGACCGTATCGCCCTCATTGCTGTATCTGTTAATGATCCGCTCCACGATATCCAACTGTAACGGGCATACATGCATCTGCGCACGTCTACGGCTCTGCGTGGTATTCAGCGTTCGCATCCGGTTGATATCATCCCATACTTCCAGCTGATTCCATGATCCCGGTGCCACGACCATAAAGGTTGCCGGAAGCTTTCCGTCTTTGTCCAGATCTTCCGCAAGTTTTACATGATCCTCATAGTTGTACACGCTGCCACGGCTATACTCCCGATATACCTGCTGCAAACTATCAACCGGGAAATCCTTTAATTCCTCTTTGCTAACCAAACGATCTCCGGATGATCTCCAATAACCATGTGCATCAATCTGCCATTGTGCACGCGTGTAATCCTCTTTGGATTTCTTAACCGGATCATCCGCGTATGCCGTAGATCTGTCGGTCGGCAATTTCCGAAAAAGCAGGATATATTCCGGGCACCCTACGCCCATCTTTGAACCGTCCTTGCACTGCTCTGTCCATCCAAGGCGGTAGGTTTGATTGTTTTCCCTGACTACATCCGTTACAACTGTAATCATTCCAAAATACTGAAAACCGTGCTTCATATAATGGCTGATACACTGCGCGTGAAATGGTTCGATTGTCGGCATACCGGTTCCGGTTGCATTCCCGAATAATACGCGATCCTTGACATGGATTGCAGCCACGCGCCCCGGCTTAAGCACCCGGAGAAGTTCCGGTGTGAGGAAATCCATCTGTTCAAAGAACCGGTCCGTATTCTGGTTATGCCCAAAATCGTTATAATTGGCGCTATACTCGTAATGGTTGCCGAATGGAATCGAGGTATGTATCAGATCAATACTGTTCGTTTCCATTGCCCGCGTTTCTTCTACGCAATCCCCATATACCGCTTCATAATGCTTTCCCTTTACTGTTCTTTCTTCTCTGCTGCCTTCCACACCCATCTTCCTTTCTAACCGCTGCGTCTTATTTTCCGAATTAAGACCATACTTTTTTACAATCTCGATCATTTTTGCGACCATGTGATTGTGGTTCTTCCATTTTTCCAGCAATGCTTCCTTTATCTGCCGCTCATTTTCCATGTAGATAATGTCAATCACAACTGCTTTCTTCTGCAAAAATCTGTAACACCGGTGAACCGCCTGTATAAAATCATTAAATTCATAGTCGATTCCAAGGAATATTTCACGGTGGCAATATCTCTGAAAATTACATCCAGATCCGGATAATGATTTCTTTGTGGCAAATAACTTCGTCCGTCCATTTGAGAAATCAATTACCCGCTGTTCCCGCAAGTCATAATCCATAGATCCATATATATCCACCACATCCGGCAACGCCTTTTTAATAGCGTGTCGTTCATTCTCCAGATCATGCCACAACAGGAAATGATCTTCCGGTGATTCTTCCACAATCCGTTTCATTTCTGCCACACGGCGATCAATACTTTCTCTCTTAACTGCCGCAGCTTCTTTCAGCCCCTCTGCAGCTTCTTGAAACAGCTGCATCTGACCGTCCCGATCTGCGGTATCTCCATAATGCACCGGCAGTTCGTGCCACCGCACATCTAATGGCGGCAGATCATATCCATCATCCGAATATACCGGATTGAGGTCTGAAGGTTTCGTAACAAAAAGCGCCCAGCTGCTCACCCACATCCAAAATTCATCTTCCATATTGGGATATAATGTCAGATTGTTTGCCTTGGTGCTGTCGCGCTGGAAGAATCTCGTTAATGCCTGTCCGGTATCCATCACTTCGAGATATCCTGCATAATGGATCAGCTCTTTGTATTTATTCGGTGATGGTGTAGCGGTCGCTACCAACTTATAGGGCACGTTCTTAAATTTGTCCAAAAATGTCTGATAGGTCTTGCTTCCAAAACTTCGTAAAACACTGGCTTCATCAAGGGACGTTGCTGCAAAGTATTCTGGCCGGATGTCACCATCACGTACCCGCTCATAATTCGTCAACACGATCTGGCTTGCGCTCTGCTCCACTTCTTCCATTGCCCGGCAATACTCCGGCTTTTCATATCCAAGCACTTCCACCGCGTCATGCGTGAACTCCTGCTTTACTCCAAGCGGCAGCACGATCAACGCGCGGCCGCCGCTGTGTTCTGCTGCCAAGTGGCAAAACTCAATCTCCTGCACGGTCTTACCAAGTCCGAAACTTTCAAACAGTGCGCGTCTGCCGCCTTTCAGCGCCCACACCACAGCATCCCTCTGGTGTGGCTTTAATACCTTATTGACTTTTTCCAGGTCCACACTGAATCCGCTTTCTGTCGCAAGTTCAATCTTTGTTTCTAAAAATTCTTTATATGTCATTTTTCCAAAAGGAACCCGATATATCGTTACCCCGGCCGGAGGTTCGGCTCCTTTCCGCTTTATTTAAACCTCATAAAACTGTCCGATAAATCTCGGATCACAATACTTACATTCCTGGTACAAAACACTTGCCACTCCGACCATTGTTTCATACCCAGTTGCTATGCTGTCTATGTAGTACCGGATGCGATCATACAATCGCAGGATACTGTTTGCTGACATTTTCAACTTTGTTTTAAGGCACACGCCAAACAGGGAAAAGTAGTTGAGCACGGATGCCAGTATGCACATCCCTGTACTCTGTGACAGCTTTTCTTCGCCTACCAGTGCAAACAAATGTCTGAATGGTATCTTGTCCGCTTCTTCCCCGGAATCAATGCCCCATTTAGATTTCAATATGTACTGCAATTTGCTCTGTGTCAGTTCGCCATTCGCCGCTGATGCAAAATACTGATCTATCGTCTGCTCCACACGGATAATACGCTTGTGACCATATCCGAAATCATCATGCAACAACTGGTATGCAATCAGGCGCACGTTCCAGTACGCTTCACGGATAAGCCGGTCTGTATCCTCTTTTTGTCTTGCGTATTTCTGCATATTCAGCAGTTCGCTTTTCGAATACCCCAACGGCTCCATCTTCTTTTTCTTTCGCTTCAATGCGTTACTCATCGTTTATCTCCTTTACCCTTACAAATTTATAACCACGGTATCTGCCTGTTTTCCCTGCGCATATAGAACTCGTCACATTGCTTTTGGTCGTGTTATACTTTGCCGCCAATTCTGCCGCAGTGTCAGTCACACACAACGGCAATTCGTATTCATCTGCCGTTACCGCCATCCACAGCATCTATTACACCTTTCCAAGCATTTTTTGCTCTAATGAATCATAATCATAGGCACGTTGAGTGAAATTATTAAATCTATCTGGTTTCTTGCCGCTTGATTTTCCTGTGTCCGCAGTCGGTTTCTGGTAGTTTTCAGCAGTGTAATCGACCCACGTGGATTCTCTAAGCCAGTTGCTCGGGTTCTTGATGAATTGCGGCTTGACCTTTAGAATCGAACATGATTCTGCATAATTCTGAACCGCAACCAATAATTGCTTGGGTGTAAGGTTTGAAGTATCGGTGATTAGCTGAATATATTCCTGCTCTGCCAACATACGAGAAACTTTTTTCGGATAAGCATTCCAAAATTTCTCAAAACTATCGCTCAAATTAACAGGCACTTCTCTTGTCTCTTTATCTATATCTGTATCTATCTCTATATCTTTCTCTACATTGCATTTTTGTTGCAAATTGTTGCGCTCTGCTTCGTCAACGTTGCATTGCAACACTTTTTGTGCATTTTCCCTAGATTTGCGACTTCTACGAGTGCTTGCAGTCTCACTCCCCAGGTTATCTTGCACAAAAGGCATAAGATACTCGATATTGTCTGCTGTCTGGATCAATCCGCAGGAAAGAAGATACTGAATCGTCACTTGCACATTGATTTCGTCCTCGTCAATATCAAGGGCAATTTCTTTGTAAAATTCATCTTCCAAACCGGAATACTCTAAGTAGCCGCCCTTTTTCAATGACAACAACTGCATTTTAAGGTATATGATCGTGTATGTATCGCCGCCAGCCATCTTACGGAGCTTCTTTATCCTTTTGCTATCAAAGAAGTCATCCATCAGTTTAAGCCAGTAATACCTCTTATTCTCCGCCATCCTCACTACCTCCGAGCAATTCAATGACCTTTTCCCCGGCTTTCTCCGGTCGGCAGAATACAAACTCCACACCGTATTTAAGCTGCATGGTCAACATGGCTTTCGCTAATACCGCGCCGGATGTCGGCTTTGCCTTTGGTAGCGGCACATTCAGCCACTTTCCAAGCGTGTGCATATACGCAATCTTGTTGTAGCGGTCTGCTCGCGGATTATGCCATGTAAATACATCATTGATGGAATGCACCTTGTCCGTGTTCTCCACAAGCACATATAGCTTAATGCCGTTGTTCTGCGCCAAAATACACTCGTCACGGAATCTTGGATGCGCTTTTCCACATATATTCCCGACAATCTCCTGCATGTCCTTTTTGGTGTCAACAGATACGTCATAGCTTCCGAGGAAGTCCATTTTCTTAACTTCCATCTTTCTTGCAGTCTTACGCTTAATAACATCCAGCACCTTATCCGTGGCAATCACATAATCACCAACCGGAAGCGGTGCACGCAAAACTTCTATGTCATGGCAGTCAAAATACCGGTTCTTCAAAATGTGCTGTCCTTCTTTCTGCCCTTTATCCTCAATCAACATCATTGTTACATTCACTTCCTTTCAAATACCCTTCTGGCATTGCAGAATGCCTTAATTATGGCTTTTATTATTTTGATAGATGCTTTTACCAACCATATAGTTTTCATTGATAGGCGGTCACACACAGCAACCGCCAAATCATATTTAATCGAACGGTAATTCTTCATCTATTCCATCCGGAATATTCATAAATCCATCACCATTCGGCATAGGTTCCGGTCTATCCGCAGACTGGTTGTTCTGCGCAGCCGCCTTGCTCTCTGCAAATTCACAGCTTTCGACAAGGCACTCATTTGTATACACCTTATTTCCATCCTTGTTTGTATAGCTTCCGGTCTGCCAGCTACCTTCAACGACCAGCTTTGTGCCTTTGCGGCAATACTTTTCAATGAACTCCGCTCTTTTGCCAAATGCAAGGCAGTTAATAAAATCTGCCGTGGGTTGTCCGTCCTGTTTGAATTTCCTGTCAACGGCAAGCGAAAACCTCGCCACTGCCGTTGCTTTCTCCCCCTGTGAATATCTAATGTCTGGGTCTCTTGTCAAGCGCCCCATGAGAATTACTTTATTCATTACTACTCTATTTCCTCGCTTTCTAAAACGGGCAAAGGTCAAGTGAGATTTCCAGACCTTTTTCCGCAACATAAACATCTGCTCCATATTTAATTGTTTCTTCTGCCTTTTGTTTGAAGAGTGCGGGATCTCCGCTTTTATCTGATAAGTGTATTAGAACGACATTTCTCAATGCCGGATTATCGTTAGTAGAAATAAAGTCAAGTGCCGTTGTCAGGCTCATATGACCTCTTAATCGGTGTTCGTAATTTGGCTCGTCCCGGTCTACAAACTGCATATCGTAGTTTGCTTCACAAAGAATGTGATTTACACCTTTGAACCGCCACCGGACATATTCGGTGTCTGTGGCATATACTAAGCTACCCATTTCCGGGTGCGTGATATGGAATCCATAGCACAGGCACTCTGAACCGTCAGAATTGTTATGCAACCACCGCCTGTCTTTATCTTGATTTGGAAAGGTTCTTACTTCGAATGTTCCGTACTTTTTCATTTCACAAGATTTGTAAAACTCCATATCATATGGCTTCCAAACTGATATACCGGCTTTTTCATACTCTCCTATGTATTTTGCATGATCTCCGTGAATATGGCTCACAAGCACACCAGTAATCTTCATCACATTGAAATTCAGCGCTTTCTTGACTTCCATGAATGGCAGCCCAGCTTCGATTATCAATGCTTCCTCGTCATTCTCCAGGATGTAACAGTTACCGGATGATCCGGAGCCTAAGACTTTAAGTTTCATCACCATCACCGCCTTTTGATTCAGCTATGTACTTTACCCGTAAGTCATATACTGTCTGGCAAAGAATGCCGCAGATTTCATTTGCAATCTCTCCATCATCCACCAAGTGGCGAACATAACTTTTACCGCATATATAGCAAGTCAGTTTTCGTATAAGTTCCCACATCGCCCATGAAGTAATGCTATCAACAACAGTTCGCATCAATCCATCTTGCCGTTTTCCATCAACAGTTCTCTTTACAAACCAATACTCCCTTGGCTCTTTAAGTGTTGTAGAAACATCCTCTTTAATTACCTTTCCCTTGAGTGATTTTTGCACTTCTTCCAGAATTTCTGCTTTCAATTCTTCTTTCTCTTTAACTGTCATCTTTCATTCTCCGTTCGTCGTATTCATATCTCAAGTATCCACTCCAGCCATTTGTTCTGCCGCAATTTTGCATACACCATTCATCAGAATCATTGATGTGTTCGCATCGTCCACAACTCGGTACTTCATCGTCTGCGGTGTATGTTGTTAAATTATCCATAGGCTACTCCAATTCTTCCTCTGTCGGAAACTGAAATACGGCATTGCTAATGCACTCTATTTTTGACGGCTGATTTTCAGCTCGTACCATAATGCCGCATTTCTTTAATCTTTCAAATTCCTTTGTTACATCCTCTGAAATATCAATATTCTGCATTACAATAGGCATGCCGGTATATGCTTCTCTAAGCATTTCCATAGCTTTCTGTGCTTTTTCTGCGGTGGAATATTTAGCCAATGTTCCAGCCTCATCATCTCCGATTGCCAGTATCTGGACAATGGTTGCGTCTTTCGGGCTAAGGAAAACAATACTTCTTTCGTAGGGGAAATCCAATCTACCGTCCTGCGATATAATTCTCATCGTAACCTCCTATCTGAAAAACAGAAACCACACCAACGCTGCAAATGAATCGGCAAGGGCAAGCAGAAATACTACAACAAACAAAATCCTTCCGAAAGTAATCTTGGGATTTAACCCAATAGCCGCTCTAATATAATCTTCCCGGCTCAAATTTGCCTTAAAAAAGAATCTCGCAATCAAAAATGCTACCCAAAACAGAATTGCTAATTTTACAAAAATCATAATCCATATCCTCCTAATCTTTCATAAAGTCCGGTACGTTCTTGCCATTTTCAACAACTTCTCCGGCTACTTTCTCCGGTTCTGCCATCTTAGGCTCTTCCACGGTCTCCGCGACTTCCGGTTCAGCCTGGAACTCCTCGGAATTGGCATTTTCAGAAATATCACGCTTGACCTGTTCCTGCAAATCTTCCATTGGATATTCCTTGAAATCGTTGTCCTGCATCTCTTCTTTCGTATACAATCCCATTGTCAGTTCCGGGCAATTCAGACTGGAGAAGAACGATGCCGCTCTGTAACGAAGCATTAACTGCGGCATGGTTTTCCACTTACTACCATTCTTACTAAGCCATCCCTCGGCTTTAGCCATTTCCATGTCCACGGTCATCCCCTCAACTCTACGACCATTTTTCGTAGTCCAAGCAAGGCACGAATAAGGCTTGCCATCCTTATCTTTGGTTTCCTCGAACTGTAATTCCATGTCAAATTTACCGGAATTATTGATTGCCGCAATCAGAAACTTTGAACTCCAAGATGGTCTTCCCTGTATTACATACAAGTTCTGCATTACCATCAGTGGGCTTACTTTCAATCTCTGCGCCTGTTCAATGGCGATCAGACAGTTTGCATCGTTCTTCTGGAACGTTGATGGAACGATTGTTGAGCTTGATAATGCCTTTGCCATCTGCATTGCCATGATGAAATTGTCGGATGTTCCGAAAATTCCAAGACTGTAATCTGTAACTTTGTTGCTGCTGTGTGCAACCTCTTTCTTTTCCTCTGCCTTTGCTACTGCTGTGTTCTCTGCCATAATTATTTTTCCTCGCTTTCCTTTTTTATTGCTTTTTTGAATGCCCCTCTTTCAAGGAACATAAGAACAGTATTCAACTGCATATTTCTGATAACTTTTATGTGTTTCGTGTTGTGATACCACATTACCCATTCCTGCTGTAACAGTTCTTCAATACTCGTAATGGTATCTCCTTCAGCGAATTTTCTTTTGCTTAAAAGATACTTTCTGTGCTCAGCAATGTTTTCACATTTCACGCATCGTTCACTGCCATACGGATAATGTCTACCATTGTATTCAGCAGATAGTGCACAGTATCTACACGGATTAGCTTTCATCGATACCACCGCTTTCCTCATATTTCATCACAATCGCCACCTTATCAGCGCCGTAGGTTTCTACCCACTTCATATCCACTGATTCATCCGTGACCGTCAGCCTTGCGCCTTTGGCATTTACAACCATGTCACCGGCTTTTACGGAATCCTCGGTGCGGTATGTATAACTTCTGGTGCTGTTTGGAAATTTTGCTTTGATATAATTCATTCTGATACCTCGCTTTCTAATTTTTGATGGTCTGATAGCATTTATCATGGTCGTTCCACTTAATAGGAATTGGTGCACCACAATCAATGCAATCCATATCAAACATTTCCTCATCCATATTGGTCATGTATCTTGAATGCTGTCCGCACTCGCAATTCGCATAAAGTGGTTTCAATGGTTCATCAAAAAGTGAATCATCTCCGCAATTCATGCAATGGATGCCTTTGCTCTCTTTCTTCAAGCAGAAACCTCTTATCGCTCCGCATTTCTTACATTTCCAATAGATGAATCCTTTATATGTCAATCCGTGATACTCTTCTGTAACTTTTTCCTCGGTACCGGATTTTGGTTCTTCAGGCAGACTTCGCATTGCAGGCATCTCTTTCTTTTGTGCATTTTCTTTCAGCTTTTCAGCAACTCTCTCTGCTTCGGTATCTCCAATCGCATTACAAATCAACTGATTAGCAATTCGGGTAAAGAGATAATTCGCTTTATCTCCAACATCAACGGCAATATTCATTCCGCCTGTAGAAAGTCTAATTTTCATCTATGCATACCTCTCTTTCCTTTATTTCTTGCGTCTCTCTCACAATACGAAAGAGAACAATGTCCGGATTCCGCAAAATCAAAGAATCCTCTCTTACTTGCACTCTTCCAACGCTTGCATGACATACACCGTGCATCCGGCTGTGTGACGTTGTTCCCGATTCCTACTCTCGACATTTACACTCCCTCGACTTTCAACTGCTTGTCCTCTGAAACGCTCAAAAGAATTAACTGTGCATCCATATCCGGCACATTGAACTCATTCAGCGATTCGGCGTTATCTACGAAAATCGGCACGCTCACACCGTACAATTCGCTAAGCGAACGGATAATATCAAGTCCTGCTACGATTCTGTGACCACTATTCAAAGTCGAATATGGTACACCATTTACAGTGCACTCGCAGCAATCTTTCATGCCGCCATTTAACTGCATTTCAAAAAGTTTGAAATTAACCGTCTTGAAATGACTGTTGATGGATTCAGAAACCTTATTCAGCTTGAAACGAATGAACTCTTCCAAGAGGTAAAGCATCTGTTCCTGATCTGCAACTTTCTGCCCGATTTCTTTCTGCTCTGCCTGCAACTCGGCGATACGCTCGTCAACCTCAACATTCTTAGCCGCCTGCACAATGATGGCTTTCGCATCTTCCAAAGCAGTTTCAAGTTCTGCTTTCTTCTGTTCTAACGCGGATGTATCGGTGCTGTTTGCTCTCGCAGAATCAATCTGTGCCTGCAGATCGGCTTCTTTCTTCATCAAGGCTTCGTAGTCCTCATTGGCACTCAAATCAGCTTCTTCCGGCAACTCTGACAGTTTCTTAATGCACTCATTTTCAATCTTCGTCTGCTCCGTCTCCTGTTTACGCAGTTCCGGGAAATTCTTTTCCGCATCTACGATCTCGGCTTTCAGTACTTCAACCTCGGCTTTCTTCTCATTACCCAGCATTAAAATCCGGTTCAGTTCAACCTTTTTATGATTATCAAAAGAGAATTTAGCCGCTTTCAGTTTATCTGCGGCATCCGCTTTAGCTTTTGCCTTTCTGGTCTCAAAATCAGCTTTTAATTGCTCGATTTTGTCCCCTGGTAATTTCTGCCCGCACAATGAGCAAACAGTGCTATTTTCGTCAAATACCCACTTGGATTCATCAAACAGATAAGGTGCTTCATCAAACGCCTTGGTTATCTCGGCATTGTACTGCTCTCCCAGTTCTGATTTTTCGCCATTTAAGGCCTCAATCCTGCGTTTCTTATCTCCAATTCCGCGCTCAAGAATTGTAATCTTCTTATGTAGATCATTGAATTTCCTCGTGGCTTCATCCTTTTTATCTTCTAACGCCCGCCGCTCCTTGATAAGGGATTCGTTCGCTTTTCGCTTGCAATCGTTGATCTCAAACTGCAATTCAAATTTCTGCTGTTCCAGATTGTCAACGACCTTGGAAGCCGATTTAAGCTGTTCGGCTATCCCCGTGATCTGTCGTTCCAGATCAGACTTGGCAAGTTCCTGCTCTGCTACATCCACATCAACCTTGGATTTCTCTGCTTCATCAATACGGACCGGGATTTCTGCCTGTTTCTTCTTCCACTCGCTCAAAGCCTTTGAAAACTTGGCACGAATATCATCCGTTGACGGTGCTTTCTCAAGTTCTTCAACCAAACTTTCAGCATAAGCATTTTCATCGAACATTTCTTTTGCCAACTCCACATCTGAAACCTCTGTCGTAAGTTTCATCAGAATATCGCGCTGATCTTTCCATTTCAAAGAAGAGAAATACTGCGGATTGGTCAGCATCTTAAACATATCCTCACTATACGCCAAACCGGAAACATATTCTTTGAAATCAGCTTCACTCTTCGGATAACCGTCAATCTCAAATGAATTGACATTGCCCTGCAAAGTCACGATATCTGTGCCGCGCTTCTTAACCCAGTTCTGTTTCTGCACTTTTGAAAGTTCCACTTCCTTACCGCCCACATCCAGAACCGCCACAACCTTGATCTCTACATTGTCGATTCTATTGCCGTCCTTATCCAATGGACGAACATTGAATTTTTCTTCTCCCGCGCTATTCTTGTTAAACAGAAGCCATGTGAATGCGTCAAATGCAGTGGTCTTTCCGGATGCATTCTGTCCTTTGATCTTTGTTTTTTCTGTGAAATTTACATCCAAAAGTTTTGATCCTTTGAAATTCTCCAAATGGAGAGACTTTAACATCATTTTCATTTTTTTCTATTCCTCGCTTCCATCAATAATAGCTATCATGCTTGCAGACACCTCGTATGCGGTTCTTTCCTCCTCCGCTCCATCCGAGCATCGCTTGGTATAGTTCCGGCTCTGGATCCTACCGGTGATTTCAACATGCGTTCCAATTTCAAGCTGTTCGGCAAATCTTGCGTTTCTGCCCCATGCTATGCATGGGATATAGTCGGATTTCCCGTAGCCGCGGTTGACTGCAATTAAAACATCTGCGATCTCGCGTCCAAGTGGTGTCTTCCGGTAGACCGGGGCTTTACAGATATAACCGTCAAGGCTAATACTGTTCACCTGGAGATTGCTCTGCATATCATCCAGTTCCTCAATATCCCGAACAAACAATGATAAAATCAAACGGTTTCCTTTGTTGTATGACCGGAACTGGCCGGATACATGAACACGTTTCCCGATATATGTATCATCCAATTCAAACAGTCTGTCCGAGACCGTAA
>ULTJ01044704.1_pt1 | contig 11925 bp, 9 predicted proteins | sample 1957491 | NCBI WGS metagenome assembly ULTJ01 (sample SAMEA4835731, study PRJEB28245) | human gut metagenome | biome: gut microbiome; material: fecal sample | place: Denmark | collected 2008 | reverse complement strand
GTCTTGCACAGTCATGTGGCAAATGTGTCCCATGCCGTGTGGGACTTAGACAGCTTGCGAGACTTTTTGATGATGTGCTTGATGGTAACGCAACAGAGGAAACTCTTGATGTTATCAGGCTTACAGCAGAGGGAATCTATTATTCCGCTGACTGTGCAATCGGATATGAGGCAGCAAAGCTTGTACTAAAATGTATTGATGGCTGCGAGGATGATTTCAGGTCACATATTGAGAGAGGATTTTGTTCATGTAACAGTAACCAGCCGGTTGCATGTGTGAAGTCATGTCCGGCAGGAGTAGATATACCGGGATACATAGCACTTGTGCATGAAGGCAGATATGCAGACGCGGTTCGTCTTATAAGAAGAGACAATCCAATGCCTACAACATGCGCATACATTTGTGAGCATCCATGTGAAAACAGATGTAAGAGAACACTTATTGACGCGCCGGTCAACATCAGGGGACTTAAGAAAATGGCAGTTGATAATGCCGGTGATGTTCCGGTTCCGGCATGTAATGAGCCAACAGGTAAGAAGGTTGCAATAATCGGTGGTGGTCCGGGAGGACTCAGTGCCGCATATTATCTGGCTCTTATGGGACATAAGGTTACTATATTTGAGCAGAGAAAGCAGCTTGGCGGAATGTTAAGATATGGAATTCCTAACTACAGACTTCCTAGAAAAAAGCTTGATGCGGAGATTAACGCTATATTGTCTACAGGAATAGAAGTTAAGAAAAATATAAGCGTAGGAACAGACATTACGCTTGAGGATATTAATAAAGAATATAATGCAGTATACATTTCTATCGGAGCACATGCAGACAAGAAGATTGGAATTGATGGTGAGGATGCTACAACAGGCGTAACATCAGCAGTAGAAATGCTTCGTGCAATTGGTGATGATGAAATGCCTGACTATACTGGCAAGCGAGTGGTTGTTATTGGCGGTGGAAATGTAGCAATGGATGTTGCCCGTTCTTCTGTAAGATTAGGTGCAGAGAAAGTAAGCATTGTATATAGAAGAAGAAAAGCCGACATGACGGCACTTCCGGAAGAGGTTGAAGGTGCAGAGGCAGAGGGCTGTGATGTTCTTGAACTTATGTCACCAGTTAGAATAGAGAAAGATGAAAATGACGCAGCAGTTGGTTTATGGGTTCAGCCACAGATGATAAGCAGGATAAAAGGTGGCAGACCATCACCTAAGACTGCAGCTAAGGACGAGGTTCTTATTCCTTGCGACCTTATTGTAGTTGCCATCGGACAGGGTATCGAAACAAGATATTTTGAGGAGCATGGCGTTACAGTCAAGAGAGGAACAATTGAGGCACTTGATACAAGTGAGATTAAAGAACGTAAAGGAATATTTGCAGGAGGAGACTGCGTAACAGGACCTGCAACAGTAATCAGGGCTATAGCAGCCGGAAAGGTTGCGGCAGCCAACATTGATGAATATCTTGGCTACCATCACGAGATAACTTCAGATGTAGAGATACCTTATGCCGGATACGAGGACAAGGTACCTTGCGGACGAGTTGAGGTTGCACTGCGTGATGCCGCAGACAGAAAGAAAGACTTTGAACCTATTGAGTATGGATTTTCATGCGAGGAAGCATGTCAGGAATCTGGACGCTGCTTAAGATGTGATCATTTTGGATTTGGTTCATTCAGAGGAGGCAGAGAGAAACAATGGTAAATTTAACAATTAACGGTAAAGCTGTATCAGTAAAAGAAGGAACTACCATTCTTGAAGCTGCCAAAACAATAGGAGAGACAATACCTACACTCTGCTATCTCAAAGAAGTCAACGCAATTGGTGCATGTCGTGTATGTGTTGTTGAAGTAGAGGGTACTGACAGATGTGTTACAGCATGTAATAACTTCGTAGAAGAAGGCATGGTTGTCTACACTAATTCAAGAAAAGTGCGTACAACAAGAAAGACTAATGTCAAGCTCATACTTTCACAGCATGATTACAAATGTGGTACATGTATAAGAAGTGGTAACTGTGCGTTACAGTCAATTGCAAATGAACTTAATATATCAGAGATGCCATATGATTCAATCTTAGAAAAAGATAATTGGGATAAAACATTTCCACTTATCAGAGATGCCCAGAAATGTATCAAATGTATGCGTTGTGTGCAGGTGTGTGATAATATTCAGGGAATGCACATATGGGATGTTGTAAATACAGGTTCGCGTACAACTGTAAATGTGCGTGCAAACAAGAACATTGCGGAGACTGCATGTACACTTTGTGGTCAGTGTGTAAGCAACTGCCCTGTAGGTGCACTTACAGAAAGAGACGATGTCGGAATCGTGCTTGATGCAATTGAAAATGAGGATATCATTACAGTAGTACAGATTGCACCTGCAGTAAGAACAGCATGGGGCGAAGATTTTGGTATGTCTAAGGAATATGCGACAGCACAAAGACTTGTTGCAGGACTTAGAAGAATAGGATTTGATTATATATTTGACACAACATTTGCAGCAGACATGACAATTATGGAGGAGGGAAGCGAGTTTCTTGAAAGGCTTCCAGAAATCAAGGAGTCAGGACTTCCAATGTTCACATCATGCTGTCCAGGATGGGTGAAATTCGTAAAGAGCGAGTTCCCTGAGATGGCAGGCAGACTTTCAACAGCAAAGTCACCACAGCAGATGTTTGGTGCAATAACAAAGTCGTATTATGCAGAAAAGCTTGGGGTTGACCCGGAAAAGATATTCTGTGTGTCAATCATGCCATGTCTTGCAAAAAAGGACGAGTGTACATGGGACGGAGGCAAAGATGTTGACGCAGTTCTTACAACAAGAGAAGTTGAAAGAATGTTCAAAGCATTTTTCATAAAGCCGGAAGAACTTGATGAGGACGAGTTCGACAATCCTTTAGGTGAAGGAACAGGTGCTGGCGTTATATTCGGTGCAACAGGCGGTGTTATGGAGGCGGCACTCAGAAGTGCTTACTATCTTGTGACAGGAAATAATCCTGATGCGGATGCGTTCCAGTCAGTGAGAGGTCTTGAGGGCTGGAAGGAAGCTTCATTTGACCTTAATGGGACAACTGTAAATGTGGCTGTTGCCAGCGGACTTAGCAACACAAGACGTTTGGTGAATGCTATTAAGAAGGGCGAGGTTCACTATGATTTCGTTGAAATCATGTCCTGTCCGGGCGGCTGTATCAACGGTGGCGGACAGCCTTACAAGGAAGACGCTGTGATGGTTGAGGAGCGACGTCATGTGCTGTACGGGCTTGATAAGCGCGATAATCTTAGATTCTCACATGAGAATCCATCGGTTAAGCAGTGCTATGAGGAGTATTTTGAGAAACCGTTGTCACATAGGGCTCATGAGATATTGCATGTGAAATAGAATCATTTTTCGATAAGGTATATGTAGACCGGTCTGCGGCTGGGGCAGAGCAGGGTGTACACCTTCGGACTGTCTTCGCTTAGCAGTAGTAAATGCCGCCATCTGCAGAGTTTTTTACAGTGTGCGAAAGCAAACGCGCTTCGCTTGAACGAGCTTTCGCACCCTGAACTTTTGCAGATGGCGGCATTAACTTCTGCACAGCTTGCCAGACTCAGGCGTACACCCTGCACTGTCCCAGCCGCAGCGGCTATATATGCTGGATTGGAAATATGATTTCATTTACGGTGTGTGTCAGGGGATGGAGTGTGATGTGGGGCTTTGTTCATTTGGGATAGTGTCAAATAGCACATGAAATCAGCGCATAAGTAGGGAAAAGCCTACTAATGTTGCTAAATGTGATGAATTAGTAGGTTTATTTAGAAGAAATTATGATGAAAATAGAGGAGAAAAAAGAAAATTGCCTACTAAATTTATGATTTATGCGAAAATAGTAGGTTTTTTGACTGATAAGAAATGTCTAATATTATAAACGTATGAGAAAAAGGCCTACTAAAGTGTGAAATGTGATGAATTAGTAGGCATTTAATGGGGAAAGAAGCATAATAAACCAACTAACAATGTAAAAAAGACCTATCAGATTGTGAAAATTGATGAAAAAGTAGGTTTAGGAGGCTTTTTATGGATATAAATGAGTTATCACCATCAGAGGTTTTCTCTTATTTTCAGGAGATTTGTGCGATTCCGCATGGTTCTGGGAATACTGGGATGATTGCGGATTATTGTCTGGAGTTTGCTAAGTTGCATGGACTTAAGGCAAGGAAGGACGCGGCTGATAATGTTGTTATATTTAAGGCTGGTTCTTCTGGATATGAGGACTGTGAGCCTGTGATTTTGCAGGGACATCTTGACATGGTGTGTGAGAAAGAGCCAGACTGCGATATTGACATGAGTGAACAGAGCATTAAGGCCTGCACCGATGGTAAGATGGTATGGGCTGATGGCACGACGCTTGGCGCTGATGATGGAATTGCAGTTGCATTTATACTGGCAGTGCTGGCTTCGGATACGATTGCGCATCCTCCTATACAGGCAGTGCTTACGAGCGATGAAGAGATTGGAATGCTTGGCGCAAGAGACCTCGACACTTCTGACATTACAGCAAAGAGACTTATTAATATTGATTCTGAAAGTGAGGGAATATTGTATGTAAGCTGTGCTGGTGGTGTAAGGGCTGAGTGCGATATTCCGGTTGCGTATGAGGCTGCTGCGGGCTGGGTGGCAGATGGTGCAATTGATGTGCAGAATGGTTCGGTATGCTTCGAAGTTAAGATAAGCGGGCTTGCCGGCGGTCATTCCGGCGTTGAGATTCACAAACAGCACACTAATGCTATAAGATTGCTTGCTTCATTACTTTCACATGCCAGCGGGGCAGCAGATTTCAGGCTTGTGTCGCTTTCAGGTGGCGGCAAGGAAAATGCAATTCCGAAAGAAGCAAAGGCAGTTGTAAGTGTCAGAAGCTGCGATGCCACAACATTTGAACAAAGCATCAAAGAGAGTGCGGCTGTGTGGATGCAGGAAATCAGAGCGACAGAGCCACATGCTAAGATTGAGGTTGAAAAGACAGACGCTGCAGCAGACAAAGTTCTCAATTCTCATAGCACTGCAAATGTAATATATGCCCTCTGGTTAAGTCCTGATGGTGTGTACAAAATGAGTCAGGAGATTAAGGGCATGGTGCAGACTTCGCTCAATCTGGGAACTGCGTACCTCGACACAGACAAGCTTGTGTACAAATATCTTATAAGAAGCAATACAGCGGCTGGAAAGAAATTATTACTTGAGAGAGTCACCACATTTGCAAAACATTTGTCAGGAAAAGTAGTCACAATGTCGGACTATCCTGCGTGGGAATACAAGAGTGATTCGCAGTTAAGAAAGATATGTGTTGATAGCTTTACAAATGTGTACGGCCACGAACCGGAAGTGACCTCAATCCACGCCGGACTCGAATGTGGAATACTTGCAGGGAAAATGCCGGGAGTAGATATGATATCATTTGGACCGACACTTGAAAGTGTGCATACGCCTGATGAGTGTATGGATGTGGCTTCAGTGGAGCGGACTTGGGAATATCTGCTGGAGATACTTAAAAGTTTATAATTAAGTTTGCGGGAGTAAGTGTGTGACGACAGATTGCATCACATTTACTTCCGCAAATTTAGTTATATACTACAGAAAAATGGGCAGAATATGTTATAAATTAACCATAAGGAGAATTTATACATGATAAAAGATGGATTTTTATACCTTGCGGCACTTATATTTGCAGCCGCAGTATTAGTAAATCTGCCTAAGATTTTTAAAGGGAAAAAGGCACAGGTGTTCTTTAATTTTGCACCGCCAATTGTACTTATATACCTGGGGCTTATGCTCCTTTGCACAATGAAAGTGTGGGACCTTAGTGCAACAAGCGCTGTGTACAAATCAGTCAAGAACCCGATATTATATGCGATGCTTTTCATAATGCTGCTTCGCTGTGACTTGAAGAAAATCATCAAGCTTGGACCTAAAATGCTTATCGGTTTCTTCGCAGCAACATTGTCAATCGGACTTGGATTCTTCGTTTCTTATGCGATATTCCACCAGCTCTTAGGCGCAGGTTCATGGAAAGCGCTCGGCGCGCTGTGCGGAAGCTGGATGGGCGGCGGCGGCAATATGCTCGCAATCCAGGCAGCACTTGATGTTGACGAAGCAACAATGGCTTACGCCCTTGTTATGGATTCAATCTGCGCGACACTTTATGTAATGTTCCTTCTGTGGGCAATCGGAAATCACGAGAAGTTCAACAAATGGACAAAGGCAGACACAAGCATAATCGACGGCGTTGGCGCTGCACTCGAAGAGGAAGCAAAAGCCAACACAAAGCCGCTTGTATGGCAGAACATCATTCTTCTGCTCGGTTCAGGACTCCTAGTATCTGCAGTTTCAATGGAGCTTGGCAGCATGATTAATGCACATTTATCATTCTTTGACAGCACAACATGGACAGTGTTTATCGTATCAGTGCTTGGTATCGTATTCGCCCTGACACCATTTGGCAAGATTAAGGGAACTGAGGAGATTTCAAATGTAATGCTTTATATAGTCATTGCCTTAATCGCTTCAAGAGCAGACCTCGGAGCAGTTGGCAATGCCCCAATATGGCTTCTCGCAGGATTCGTAATCCTCCTTATCCATGTGGCAATAATGATTGCACTTGCGAAGATATTGAAACTCGACATCTTCACATGCTGCGTTGCTTCCCTCGCCAACATCGGCGGAACAGCAACAGCACCGGTTCTCGCCGGCGCATACTCAAATGCCCTCGTACCAGTTGGCATTATGATGGCGCTGCTCGGCTATGTCATCGGAACCGGCGGCGGCCTGGTTGTGGCCAATCTGATGAGTATATTTGGGTAGATTTTAATGGAATAATTGATGGAATGGATAGCACTTCGGCAGTGGATGGATACTGCTGGGGTGCTATTTTTTAATTTAAATATACAATTTTCTCAGCTTACTATTTACCCCAGAGGGCACGATAGGTGTACTCTCTGTCTCTAAAATCAAGAAAATAAATGTGAGAACTCATAATTAATTATGAAAAAGAACTTGATATATGCAGACTTGTGTGATATGATAGAAAATAGAAACGAATATATGTTCTGATTTCGGAGGATGAAATGAAGATAAGTTATAAGAAATTATGGAAGCTGCTGATTGACAGAGATATGAAGAAAAAAGATTTAGCGGAGCAATCAGGTGTAAGTAATGCATCAATCGCAAAATTAGGCAGGAACGAGAATGTAAATACAGACATATTGCTTAAAATATGCGTGGCATTAAAATGTGATATCTCTGACATCTTGGAGATTGTGCCTGATGAAGCGGAGCGATAATTATGGACAGGCTTACAAAAGAGCAGCGACATAGGAATATGAAAAATATCAAATCGAAAGATACTTCGATAGAGTTGAAACTTCGTAAGGAATTATGGAAACGAGGATATCGTTACAGAAAGAATTATGAAGGACTGCCGGGAAAACCGGATATAGTGCTTACAAAGTATAAAATTGTTATTTTCTGTGACAGCGAGTTTTTTCACGGAAAAGACTGGGAAGTACTAAAACCGCAGTTGGAACGTGGGAAAAATGCTGAATTTTGGATAAATAAGATATCTAATAATCAGCATAGGGATGATGAAGTTAATAAGCAACTACAGTTTCTCGGCTGGACCGTTATAAGATTCTGGGGTAAGGACATTATGAAAAACACAGATGAATGTATACGGGTAATAGAAGAAGCAATTTTTGATGAAAAATGTAATGATTATGATATGGAATAGAGGAGATTTGACATGTATAAGTCTATAGATTTGTTTGCCGGTATTGGTGGAATTAGAAAAGGTTTTGATAAGGCATTTGAGAAAAAAATCAAGACAGTGTTTGTAAGTGAATGGGATGAATATGCACAACAGACATACAGGCTGAATTATAATGATAAGTTTGATATAGCAGGTGACATAACAAAGATAGACGAGAAGGAAATTCCAGAATTTGATATTTGTCTTGCAGGATTTCCGTGTCAGGCTTTTTCACTTGCCGGAAAGCGAATGGGATTTGATGATGACTATAAAGGTTTGTGTAGAGGAACATTGTTTCAAGATGTTGTAAGAATATGCGAGTATCATCAGCCTAAAGTTATTTTCTGTGAAAATGTAAAAGGGCTGACTATTCATGACAAAGGACGGACTTTTAAGGTTATCAAAAAAGCATTCGAGCAAATAGGATACACAGTTTATGATAAGGTGTTAAACAGCAAAGATTTTGGGGTTCCTCAGAATCGGGAGAGAATTTACATTGTGGCATTTAGGAATGACATTGACAGCAGTAGTTTTAAGTTCCCGGAACCGACTAATTCGAATACCTGCATCAGGGATATTCTGGAAGAAAATGAGGTTAGCGTTAAATATTATTTGTCAACGGTGTATATTGAAACTTTGAAGAGACATAAGGCTCGTCATGAATCCAAGGGAAACGGATTTGGATATGAAATCAGAGACCTGGATGGAAAAGCAGGTGCAATCGTTTGTGGTGGAATGGGGCGTGAAAGAAACCTTATTGTAGATAAGAGACTTACAAATTTTACGCCGATTACGCATATTAAAGGTGAAGTTAACAGAGAAGGTATTAGGAAAATGACTCCGAGAGAATGGGCAAGACTGCAGGGGTTACCAGATGATTTTAAACTGGAACTGGCAGATACTCATTTATACAAGCAGTTAGGTAACAGCGTAACAGTTAATGTTATTGAGGCAATAGCAAAAGAGATAAGGAAAGTTTTAGATAACAGCAAATGATTAGGTTAGGAGTGTTCATATGGCTTGGCGTTTAAATAAAGGTGATTGGAGCGAAGCTTATGTTTTTTTAAAACTGCTGGCAGAAGGAAGAATTTATTCAGGAGATGAAGATTTGAATAAAGTTCTGTCTGTATATATGGATGTTTTAAAAATTATAAGAAAGAATTTAGGTGTAAAAAATGAGTATGCAATTAATACTGATTATATTGTTGCATTTGAAGGTCGTGAGGACAGTGTTCTAATACCAATATCAGAGGTTTCAGGTTATGCTGAGAGATTGTTTGAATATATTCGTATGGCAAAAGGCAGTAAGGCATTTGAATTTCCTGATATCGAGGATTATTTGATAAAAACAATGGGAATACATAATATTAAGGAATCTTGTGTTGACGATGAATATGATAAGAAAACAGATATACTTTTGGAAGTTTTAAATAGTAATGATTCGAGTCGTGAAGTTATTGGCTTTTCGGTGAAATCACATTTAGGTAATCCGCCCACATTATTTAATTATTCACAAGCGTCAAAGATGGTGTATAGAGTTGAGGGGTGCGACGAAGAAACAATGCATTATATAAATTCTATGAAAAATTCTGTAGGGGGATGTGATTTAGACGCAAGAATAGACTACATTAAGTTGTCTGAAAAATTAGATTTAAAGTTTATGGGCAGTAAAATTATAGATAATAGAAGATATGGAGAAGCAAAAGAAACGGGACCATTTTTTACATGGAATTTAGAACACTATGATGTAAATATGCTGTCCGTGTTTGATGCGATGTTGTTATCAGATTATGGGTACTATGAAAAGCCTGTTACCCGCAAATTATCAGATGTAGCCGAAGCGGTGGCATTAATTAATCCACTTAATGTACATAGCCCGAATACGGTATATAAAGCAAAGTTTAAGGATTTTTTGTTCTGTGCCTTTGCAGGATTGACTGCATCTAAACGCTGGGATGGAACACGGAGAATAAATGGTGGATATATTGATGTAAAAAGTAATGGAGAAATTTTATATTGTAGAGCTGTATCCGACGAAAAATTTACAGAGTATTTATTTAAGAACATGAAATTGGAAAGACCAGAACATGGTTCATATTGTAAGTACACTATAGCTCAGGCAGAGGAGTATTTAAATGGACTTGAAATTCCTGAAAATATTTTTAAAAAGCGTAATAGTGACAAGCGTGGAGATTATGGATATGTATATTATGATGAAAGTCATTATGAACAACCATGTTATTGTATAGATATAAACTTTACATTTAGATTTCGCAGTTAAATAGTTATATATAATATGAAAGGAGTATTGAGTATATGAGCAATAATGGAAATAGAATGTCAGGTAATAAGGGCGAATGGTCTGAATTATATGCTTTTATGAAATTACTCAGCCAAGGTCGTGTTTATGCAGCCAATGAAAAGGTAGAAAAAATCGATGAAGTATATTACCCTATACTTAAGATAATGAGAGAAGAAACCAGGGGAGAAGTTATTGATTATGTTATTGATAATGATATGGTTCATCTGGAGATTCAGTCTAATCGGATATTAAGTGTTTCAAGAACAGAGCTGGAAGAAAATGCAAATTTATTGTTGAAGGAAATAGCTTCACATAGCGGAAGCTTTGAAGTAGAGGAAGTAGCAAAGTTTGCAAACGGAATAAAGGTTACAAAAATCAAGGCTCCTGCCGCTGATACAACAGATATTTCAATGCAGATTGAGGATATCCATACTAATTTCATTCGTAATGTGGGTTTTTCTATTAAATCAGAAGTAGGAAATGCTCCTACATTGTTAAATGCAGGATTGACTACCAACTTTATATACAAGGTTACAGGCATAACATCTGAACAGGCAGAAGAGATTAATGCCATTGATACAAGGACTAAGATTAAGGACAGAATGGCGAAGATTGCAGAGTATGGTGGCAGTGTAAAATACTATGGAATGAATCATGATGGATTTAAGAGAAATCTTATTATGGTTGACAGCAGTATGCCTGAAATTATCGGAAATATGCTGTTGTATTTCTATTCTGAGGATGTAAAGGATTGCGATAAAGTCGGTTTGCAAATTCATTATAGAACATATTAATGAAAACTGGTCAGAATTAATGAAGAATGCACTTAATAAATACTTGGTTATTAATACTTTCTTTTTTATAAACTTAAAGTCTATAGCGCCTGACTGACCAATTGGAAATTCAGGCATTTTTTCATTGTCTTCAAGCAGATTATGAGGAAAAACCTCAAAATAATTGGCTAATTTAAGAATAATTCTCGTAGAGGGAGTTGAGCTTTCCCAACGGCGGATTGTTCTTACATCAACATTTAGATCTTCGGCTAATTTTTCTTGTGTAATGTTTTTTATTTTACAAAATTCTCTTATTTTCATAATGTTATACCTCGCTTTCAAATGAATAATAATATGTTTAGCGTATAAAAAACAGGACATTTATTATAAAATTTGTAGCATTTATCAAAAAGTTGAATTTGAAAACAAGATGAATATTATTGACATTTTTGTCAAAAATATTCAATGATAAATTTATTAACTAAAGCTTCAAGTTGTGATTTCTTTAGTGTTGATAAGGAATATATGCTGGATATCAAAACTGGTACTAAGCCGATTTCATTTGGCGATTTTTCTTATTACTGGATTGTGGGAATAAAGTCTGTGTCGGTAAGAACAATGTTGGTTGACGGAAAACTTGCAAGAAATGAAGCAATCAAACTTATTCATATGGTAGATAAAAGAAAGAAATCATAGAATTATATGCTTACCATCAAGGAGGCAGCAGCTTATTTTAATATTGGTATAAAGAAACTGAGAAGAATTGCAGAGAACAACTTTGGTATAGTGGTGGTGTACTGTGAATATTATGAAGTGGTTTACATACTCATTAATACAGGAATGCGAATATCGGAGTTCTGCGGACTGACACTAAAGGATATTGATTTTGAGAACAGAACTGTGAATATTGACCATCAGTTGCAGAGAACATCGGATATGCGATACATCATAGAAACCACTAAGATGGATGCAGAAACAAGAGTATTGCCAATAACAGAGAATGTGTCACAGATGTTTCAGACAATTATTGAGGACAGAAATGCACCGAAAGTGGAGAAATCCATAGACGGAT
>ULTJ01045850.1_pt1 | contig 12018 bp, 10 predicted proteins | sample 1957491 | NCBI WGS metagenome assembly ULTJ01 (sample SAMEA4835731, study PRJEB28245) | human gut metagenome | biome: gut microbiome; material: fecal sample | place: Denmark | collected 2008 | reverse complement strand
TAGGGAAAGACATTGCGATATAAAAATTAAACTTTGGTTAACATAGTTTAACTAATCGGGGGGGTAATTTGGCCCCTTTTCCGTAAATTTGCACAAATTTTCATCTCAAACCCCTCCACATGGCGTCTGAGGGCACCTCCAAAAGAGTGTGCAGACGGTAGATTACCGACCATTAAGGCCGCAAATGCGGCTAAAGTTTTCTGAAGTTCGCAATTCCGGGAATTGCAACTGTCTAAAGGCGTGCGGATTGCAAATATCCGAATGCGAGAGCTATGCGCCTTAGCCAAATTTAGAGGCTTCTACTCAAATGGCAACTGAGTCAGCCATCAACCCTCACAGGCAGCAATGGTTTGTACTGACCTGCAACCGCAGGTCGGGGCGCTCGCGCGCAGTCGCCACCGAGATTCAGGCCGCAGTAGACGCATTCAACCGTGGGGAAGCGCAGCAGCACCCTCCGATGGAGTTCTTTGCCCCCACACTGGTGCGCGTCACGGCCTCCGACCGCACTCCGGTGCGCCGAGAGCTGCCGCTTGCATGCCAGTATGTGTTTATGCGCGCGTCGGCCGTCCAGCTGTCGGAATTCCGCCGCGAGTGCCAGCTTATCAATCCCGTGGCCAATCTGACGGCCAGCGAAGCGTCAGGCGCAACAAGCTATCTTACGCTCCCCGATGCCACAATGGCCATATTCCAACGTGTGGCCGCAGCCTTCCGCCACGAAATTCCGGTGTTCCGTCCCGGCGAAATCGACCTGACGCGCGCCGACGAGATAGAAATCGTGGGCGGGGATTTCAACGGCCTGTCGGGGCGCCTCCTGCGGCAGCAGGGAGCTTCGGGTGGCACCGTAGTATTTGAGATCGGCAACCGATATATGGCTTCCGTGGCCCACGTCGACCCGCGCTACATCCGCATCCTGCGCTTCGCCCCCGGCCGCAAAAACGCCTATGAGCTGATCGACAACTTCGTAAAACGTCGCCTGCGCCCCGCCATTGAGGCCTACACCGCATCCGGACTGTGGCCGCTCGAAGCGCTCGCACCCGAGGCCGTGCAGCTCGCGGGATTCGTGCAACGCTACGGCGAGGCCCGTATCGAATCAGCTAAAATGCGCCCGAAGCTTGCCGCACTGCTGGCAGCATGTTTTGCAATGCTCGGCGACGGAGCGCGCGCCATGGAGCAGTCAGCCCTTGCGAAGGAAGAGCTGGAGGCCGTGACCAACCCCACTACGCTCACGCTCATCCACTCATGGCTCGCCCTGGCCGAAAGGAATAAGGCGCATCTTGAAAAAGCCAACACGGCCGCGGCGGCGCTCCGCGGTATCGACGCCCGGCGGCTCACTCCCATACAGTCCCGTGCGCTGGCCGATCTTACTCTCCTCAATGCCAATCTCAACGACTGAATCGCCCCGCCGATTCCGGCACAACGCTCCGAATGCCTCTCAGGCCGCTCCCGGACTGGAATATTTCCTGGCCGAGCGCCTGCGCGCATACATGCTGGAGCAGCCGATTACCGACGCCGCTCCCCAGTCGCCGCGCGCCAAGGCGATTGTCGGGCAACTCATGGCAGGATGCCGCGAGGTGGAGAGCCGTATTGACGCCGTGGAACCACACCGTAGGGCGTTCATGCTCGAATGCTATGATCTGGCGCACCGCATCGCCCTGTGCCGCGCGCCTTCGGCAGCATTTATTGAGCGCCATCTGATGCCGTTGCTCATCGAGGCTGCAGAGCGCGGCAGAGAGTGCCAGGCCGACACGGCGTGCGCCCTGCTGCTCGCCTCGTCGATGCGACTGCCGGGCCATGCCGGCTATGCTGCTCTCTACCGCTCGCTGCTTGCCGAGTGGATACCGGCATTACGCGCCATCCACGCCACAGCCGCCGAGGGGCGACGCATCGCCGCAGCGGCCGACGCGCCGGAGACTATGGCTCGCATCCGCGTGAGTCTGCTCGACCGTTCGACCGACGCCACAGCGCGCCGGCATCTCGCCAAGCTGGGCGCCCACATCGTCGAAGCCGTTGCGGCCACTCAGTCAGCCTCCGCCCCGCTGCTCACCGGTGCGTTCGCGCTGGCGCGCGCAGCCGGCATGGAGGAGCCCGAAGCCCTTACCGGCGCCATAGCCCGTTGCACGGCCATCCCGGTGCGTGCCTTGCCGTTTTTCGTCGCCCCCGCCTGACGACGCATCATAGGTATAAGTAATTGTTCAAAGTTATTACTTATCGGAAATATTTGCTACCTTTGGTAAAATTTCCGACCTGCAGATGGCTCCAGCCCTCATTATCACCACATCAGCATTTCCTTTCGGAGGACTAACCGAGCAGTCGTTTATCCTCCCCGAGCTTGAGCCGCTGGCGCAGCAGTTCGGCCGCGTGGTGATCGTGCCGCAACAGCTTGAGACCGAAGCGCCCACCTGTCGGCTCCCCGAAGGTGTCGAGACCGATACGCGCTTCGCCCGTGCGTCAGCCTCTCCCGGCAAAACCCGGCGGCACCTGCGCTCGCTGCTCCACCGCCGCTTTGCAGCGGCGATGCTCCATGCCGGAGTCAACCTGCTCCATCCGCGCCGGCTGCGCGCTCTGGCCGCCTATTTCGCCGGCGCCCGTGAGTTCGCCGCGTTCGTGCGCCGCAATTATCCCCCCTCCGGGGGCTACCGCTACTACACCTTCTGGTTCGACCATACAGCCACCGCCTTTGCCCTCCTGCGCGAGGCGGAGGGTTCATGCATCGTCAGTCGCGCCCACGGCTACGACATCTTCGACCACCGCGTGGCTTATCGCTCTCACTATCTGCGCCGCCTTACGCTCGGCCGCCTCACAGCAGTCTTCCCGCAGAGTCTCGACGGCGAGCTGTATCTAAAACGACACTATCCGGCCTCGGCCGACAAAATCCATTGCCATCTGCTCGGCTGTGTCCGGCTTTCCCCGGAGGCCAATCCTGAGGGATCCGACGAGTTCACCATCGCCACCGTGGCGCGACTGCACCCCGTGAAACGGCTTCCGCAGACCGCCGCGTTGCTCTGCCTACTCGCCGCAGCACATCCCGAGCGCCGCTTCCGCTGGATTCTGGTGGGCGACGGCCCCGACCGCCCGGCCATCGAAGCAGAAGCGCGGAAAGCCCCGGCCAACCTCGCCATAGAGATGCGCGGCCAGATGGCCAACGCCGACATTCAACGGCTCTACGCCACGCGCCACATCGACCTCTTCCTCCTGCTCTCCTCCTCCGAGACCTCCTCCATCGCCCTCTGCGAGGCCCTCGCCTACGGCATCCCGGCCCTCGCCTCCCACGTCGGTGGTCTCCCCGCCCTGCTCGGCGCCGCCGCCCCCGGCTTTCCCGATTCCGCCGGCGCTGCCAGCCGCGGCGCCGCCGGCGGAGGAATCACAGTCGACCCCTCGCTCGCGCCCGACGCCTTTCTTGCCGCAGCCACCGGAATTATTGAATCGGCCCCCCTGCGCCGGAAGCTGAGAGCGGCTGCCCGCGCCAACTGGGAAACCAACCTCAACGCCACCCGCCTCCGCCCCGCCTTCGCCTCCCACCTCGCCAGTCTTTAGACCGACAGCATGAAACCGCTTATACCCGGAATCAAGAACCGCTCCAGGCGACTGATCAACAGCATACTTTACCCTTACCTTTCGCGGGTGCGACACCACGTGCTCATCGTCAACTTCCATCAGATTGCGCCGGAGTTCAATCCTGAGCGCCATCTGGCCTGCACGTTTACCCCTACCGACGTGTTCCGCCACACGCTCCTGCGTCTCCGAAAGCAATTTACCTTCATATCGCTCGCAGAGGCTAATGTGAAGCTCGAAAGACCACTCGACCGCAACTACTGCGTGCTTACCTTCGACGACGGCTTTGCCGACGTCCTCAACCACGCCCTCCCAGTGCTTGAAGAACTGCAGATTCCGGCCACGCTCTTCATCAACACCGGCTACCTCGACGATTTCGCCGGCTCGTGGGTGGATGCCCAGACCCTCTTCCAGCGCCCGGAAGACCACCCTGCCGAAATTGTGGCACTTACGAAAACCCTTCGCCACGAGACGGATCCAGAACGCTATCGCGCCCACCGCGCAGTCGTCGAAAAGTATTACGCCACGCTATCCCATCGCCCGACGAAATATCTAAGTTGGGAGCAGCTGCGGGCCACGGCGCAGTCGCCGCTGCTTACCATCGGCCTCCACGGCCATGAGCATCAGCGCCAGAGCATGATGACCGATGAGTGGAACCGCGCCAACCTGCAGAAGTGTTACGACCGGCTCTCCCCGCTGCCCAATTTCGTACCTTTCTACGCCCTCCCCTTCGGGCGACTTGCGGACTGGGACCTGCGCGCCCTCGACGACGCCCGGGCACTCGGACTAACCCTCCTGACCCACGACAACGGTGTAAACCGCTCACGCACTCCAATTCTTGCGCGTTGCCCTTCCGATGGAGGTCATCCCTCTCTCCCCCAATAATTTTCTTCATTGATTCCTGTAAATGGCTTCCACGCTGATTTACATTACAAGCACATTCCCGTTCGGCGGAATAACCGAGCAATCGTTTATCATGCCTGAACTGGAGCCGCTTGCGCATGCATTCGACCGCATCATACTGCTCCCCGAACATCTTACAGCCACCCGTCTGCGCCCCGACTTCTCCTCCCTCTAACCACCCTCTACCGATTTATCCATTCCACGATTGACGCCCGCCCATAGGCCAGCGCCCCTGATTCCACATTCTCTCAAGCTATATAATGCCTAATATCAGAGCATTATTCAATTCCCCGATACGTAAGAATTTTCTTGCCTACATTTTTGGTACCGGCGTTCAATTGCTCAACCAAATAATGTTGGTGCCTTTTTATATCATATACTGGGGAAACAATCTTTATAGTGACTGGATTGTATTGTCGGCAATTGTCGTAATATTCGGAATGTCGGATATCGGCATAAATTCCGTGATTCAGAACAGGTTCTCGATAAAATATGCCGAAGGAAACCATTCTGAATGCAATACGTTGCTATCCTTCAACTTCGTAATAATCTCGATAGTAACGATTCTCGCTCTTGGCGGAGCATCGATTTATATTGCCTCTACGGATATTAGCCGTAACCTCGACCTACATGTGCTATCGCGCAGCGAGGCATCAATTATTTTCATTCTACTTATTGTCAATATCTTTCTCAATATGTACAGCGGCATCCCCAATGCTATATTCCGAGGGATGCACCTTAACAGTAAAGCCGTTCTGATTGATCAGATTGCAAAACTCCTGACCGTAGCCATTACTTTAGCATGCTTGCTTATGCACATTCCAATAACCACGATGTGCATCTTGCTGGTGGCGCCTCCAATGATGGCCTTATTCTACAAATACCTCGTCACGCGCCGCCTATTCCGCTGGACTCTCGACCTACACATCCACGACTGGAAGCTACTGCGAACCATATTCATTCAAGCATTAGGATTCCTCTCCTTCCCTATCGGAAATGCAATACTTATTCAAGGCTTCACCTTAGTGGTCAACCGATTTTTTGGTGCTGATACGGTTGTACTCTACAATACCACCCGAACCATGTGCAACTTCATCAAAACGCTGCTTGCAACGGTTCTCCACTCGGCATGGCCGGAATTCTCCATCGCCTTTGGCGAAAAGAATACCGCCCGAATGTCGGATCTATACTATAAATCCATCAAAGTGTCGGTATTTGGCGCCGTTGCAATCAGCATCGGACTACTCATATTTGGACCTTGGATTTATTCGGTATGGACACATGGTCAGATTCCATTCAACTATAGCTTGATGATAGCATTTCTTGTAGTGCTTATAGTAAATACCTTCTGGAATTCCGGACTTATCGCCCTGATTGCAACCAACAATCATATTGAGGTTGGCATTCTTGATGTCGCATCGGCATTTCTCTCTATTATCCTGGCTATAATTTTAGCCAGAGTCACTCACAATGTGGCTACAATTGTTTACAGCACACTGATAATCGATGTGGTATTGACTTTCTACGTCCACCGCAAATTCAAAAAAATACTCTTAGCGATATCGCATGCTTAAATTCCTGATATCGTATCACGCCTTTTCGAAAAAGCAAAAAAGCGCTCAACTTTCAGATATATGATTCCAAAGATTATCCACTACTGTTGGGTTGGAGGCAAACCGCTTCCACCTTTGGCTGAACGTTGCATCGCATCATGGGTTACTCCATCTATGCGGCTGAAAGGGAAAATATCATCGTTAATTAGCACCTGCGTTCCTGTCTCCGTATATATGCTCATCCGTAAAACCTATCGTTTAATCCTTAAGTAATTTTAATTTATTAAGCTGTGAGTCTCGCACTTCTCATTGTTTTTTTACTCATAAACATTTTAATGATTGCATCCGGCCTTAAATCAAAAATGGGTGTTTTTCAATTTCCATGTCTCATAGGCTGTGTAAATCTAGCATTTGTATTTCCACAATTATATAGTATCTATAATGTTCATCGAAATGCGGACTCATACATGGCCTTGGCACTCCTCTTTATGTGTCTCTGCTCCGCTGCACTTTGGGCAGGTTTTTATTTTGGAAATAGACATTTGAAACACACCAATTATATAGTAAGGTTTAATCCGGATGCACTAATTAAGGTTATAATAGCCTTTTTCATTATTGGCGTAACGGCTTACCTTACTAATAGAGGAGTTCAAAAGGGGGGACGAGCAAGCGGCACGTATGTAATTATCAGATTTTTTCAAGAGTATGCCAATTATGCTTTATTCCTAATACTAATTATATTAAGCCGGCACATCAAGTATACGAAGATACTGACGGTACTCTTAATTGGTGAATTTTTTATAGGCTTAGATTTTTTATTTTTGGCCGCCCGTCGTGGGAATACTATCATAATGGTTCTTGCAGTTCTATATTTTTATCTCAACAAATTATCGCCTGCCAAGTATAATTCCAGACGCTGGGTAATCCCCATCTTCTTTTTCATAGGGATGATTTTAAGCACAAATATTGCAGAATACAGAAGCAACGCATATAAAGGCACCATGAGTGCTAATGAAAATTTTGAATCATTAGATTATAGCAATACAGCTTCTAAGATATTTAATAATGCTTATGGCGAATTAAACAATGCCATTTTGGGTATAAATTATGCTTATGCTAATAATGCATATGACTATGGTGCGACAAACTGGAATGGGTTAGTTAAAACCCTGGTGCCTAAGGTAATTGTTGGAACGCAAGTCAAAAATGCAATGTATCTCCCTATTCCAACACAAGAATTTGCCAATCGTCTAACTGCAGCCGGAAGTACAATGACCGGATACTTTGATGCCTTTGGCTCTTTTGGCATTTTCGGATTTATAAAATTTTTCATAATTGGTTTGATTATGGGATTTTTATGGCATAGGCGACAGTCTTCAGACCTTTCTCTATTCCTTTATCTACTATTACTCACACCCGGATTACATCTGATTACTCATGAGTCCGCTTATTTCTTCTATAATCTTGCATTATACGTCCTTTTCATATATCCATTTCTAAGACCGTGTAGGGTAAAATGGATTCCCAATAAGTTATCCTTATGAAAATCATTGTTTGCCAATATGGCTCCCGGCATCGCTATTTAATCCCCCAAATTTTTTTCAAGAAGGGAATGCTGGCTGCTCTTTATACAGATGCGACTAAAAACAGCCTATTGGGGAAATTGTCTATCATACTCAACAAAATCGGGGTGTCTTCCCCAATAGTTTCCAGATTATTAAATCGAGACCCAAAAATTCCAGATAATTATTTAGTGTCATCTGATTTGTGGTCCAATAAAATTTTATTCAATGCCATTATCAATAAGAGTGACGAGATAATCCATGATACATTCTCTCAAGGCGGATCAAAAACATTTATAAGATCCGGCCTGAAAGATTGTGATTGGGTCTATACCATGTTTTTTGAGAATATAGAATTTTTACTTTACGCCAAATCTCATGGAAAAAAAATAATCGCAGACATTTTTGAGAATCCATATGTATTTGAAGACCTTGTATCCGAAATAGACCAGAATCCGGAATATAATTGTGTCCCAAATTTAAAAGCACATTTTCAAGAGCAAGCAAAATTCAGAAAAAAATATGTCGATACAATATTCGCACTTGCCGATAAATATCTTGTTCCCTCACGATTTGTGGTACAGCAACTAATGAAAAGCCCCAATTTTAATGTCGAAAAAGTCAATATCGTACCATATGGTTCTTCGATTAATCGGATGCCGTATTGCAATAAGCCTCAAGTCGGTAGATTGATATGGGTCGGCAATGATATGGTTAGAAAAGGCTTAATTTATGCCATCAAAGCTGTTATGGAACTACGCAAGAAGTTCTCTTTTTGCAGTCTAAGAGTAATTGGTGATATCCCCTCTGAGTTTGTATGCGCTAATCAATATGACGGCATAGAATATATCGGGCACTTAAATAAAGAGGAATTGTCAACCGAATTCAAACTGGCCGACGCCTATATCTTCCCTACTCTCTCCGAAGGGCTTGCAGGAACTGTAATTGAAGCCGCATCATTTGGAGTTCCCATTATAACCACATCAGCTTCGGGACTAGACAATGATTTTCCCGGAATATACATTCCGCTTAGAGATACGACTTCAATCGTAAATGCCTGCTCTCAAATAATAACCGACAGAAATTACAGAACTAAGATTTCACACGATATCTATCAATATTCTCAAAATTTTGATGAGAATTCATTTGAAAGAAATTTGATAAAAATTTTTGAATAATGAAGCTGATTTGCATTTTTAACATGGCGCCCTTATATCGCGAACCAATATATAAGGCTATGGACAAAAAATGGGACATTAACTGGTGCTTTGGGCCTAAATATGACAATATTAAGGATTTAGATTATAACGCCCTTAAAACCGTCCACAAACTAAACCGAATAAATTTACCATTGGGATTCTCATGGATGAAAGGTGCTATTAAACAAGCGTTTTCACAAAGGGATGCCAAAATCATTTTGACAGGAGATATTCTCTGCCTCTCGAATTGGGCTATTTTATTAATCAATCTTTTATCATTTTCAAAAAGTAGATACTATTTATGGACGCATGGGTGGTATGGCCGAGAAGGTAAATGTAAGCAATTGATAAAACGATTATTCTTCGCATTATCCAAAGGTGTGTTTCTTTATAGTAACTATGCAAAAGATGTTGCAATACAAAACCATGTCAATCCAAACAAATTAGCCGTAATTCATAATTCTCTGGATTACACCCTTCAGAAAAGTATCGTTGACACACTCTCTCCAAGCGACATTTACACATCCCATTTTAAAAATACAAATCCAGTCGTAATTTTTATAGGCAGACAAACAAAGCAAAAGAAATTATTTCAACTCATTCATGCAATCGCAAACCTAAACAAACAGAACATACACATTAACCTCGTAATAGTTGGAGATGGGAATGAAGCCATCAGCAATAAGTCACTATCCAATAATTTAGGCGTAAACACATGGTTTTTTGGAGAATGTTATAATGAACGGACTAATGCAGAGCTAATTTATAATGCCGATTTATGTGTTGCCCCCGGTAATGTCGGATTAACCGCACTCCATGCCATGACATTTGGTACTCCTGTTATTTCACACAACGACTTTTCTTCTCAAATGCCAGAAGTTGAAACTATTGTTGATGGAAAAACCGGAACTTTCTTTGAAAAGAATTCAATTACAGATCTTCAGCTTGCAATTTCCAACTGGCTAAAGCAGCATACTAACAGACATCAAATAAGAGAGGAGTGTATGGCCGAGGTATCGAAGTCATGGTCACCACTATACCAGATCAACATTATCGAATCCTTACTTCTCAAGACAAACGATTAACTTTTTATGAAAGTTCTATTTGTCGGCGACTCGAATTCTCGAAGCGCCGGCGGTCTTTATGCGACTATCAGTGCGACAACAAAGGCCCTGCTTGATAAAGGCGTCGATGTAGCATTCCTTGCTTATAACGATGCCTACACTCGTGAGGATGCAAAAGCATATGGCGCTGTTCCCCAATTATGTTATCATACAGTGGGATTGCCACTACTGTCTACTCTGGGCTATTCCCGCGACATCCACGACCTTATAGAAGAATATCACCCAGACATTATCCATTCGCAGGGGATATGGATGTATCATTCGGCTGCGGTGCTACGCTACAAGAAAATGCATCCGCAAGTCAAGGTAATTGTTCAACCCCACGGAATGCTTGACCCCTGGGCCGTAAAGAATTCGGGATGGAAAAAGAAGATTGTAGGGCATCTTTATGAATATGAGAATCTTCGCCGGGCAGATTGCATCCATGCTCTATGCCAAAGCGAAGCGGACGCAATCAGAGAATTCGGGCTTAAAAAACCAATCGCCATAATCCCGAATGGGATTGACCTCCCCGACTGTTCTCTCGACGAGATTATTGCAAGACGTCAAAATACCTTGGGGCGCAAAACGCTTCTTTTCATCGGTAGGATTCATCCAAAAAAGGGACTTCGCGAACTAATTGAAGGATTGGCCATTATTAAATCGAAAAATCCGGACTTGATTAATAACTGGCATCTTAAAATAGCCGGCTGGGATCAGCTCAATCATACATCGGAACTCAGCTCGCTAATCACAACACTCGGACTGGATAATATCGTGGAGCTCGTAGGGCCTACTTTTGGTGAACAAAAAAAACGCCTACTCGCCGAAGCCGACGCATTCATCCTTCCAAGTTTCAGCGAAGGATTGCCCATGAGCGTGCTCGAGGCCTGGGCTTACGCCATTCCGGTTGTAATGACTCCTCAATGCAACATACCCGAGGGGTTCAAAGCGGATGCAGCATTCAGATGCAATCCGACCCCGGAAAGCATTGCCGACTCTCTTACCGACTTATTCTCGGCCTCGCCGGCAAGGGCTAAGGGAATAGGGTTGAACGGAAGGCAATTGGTTGAGCGCTCATTCACATGGAATCATATTGCCGACGAAACAATCAGACTATATGAAACTCTCCTTTCGCAATAAGAGCCTTTATGAATGCATATCTTAGCAAAAAATTCAAGATACTATCGGCAATCTCCATCCTAATGGTATTGTACATTCACATGTATTATACCGAAGGTAAAAGTCTGCCAATCCTGCAAATCATTGAAGGAACCATGGGACAATATTGTCTTGTAGCCGTTCCTCTCTTCTACCTTATTTCAGGATATTTATTTTTTCTCAAAATGCCTGAGGGCATTCATTCCATACCCGGGAAACTGAGAAAAAGAGTCCGAACGCTTTTAATCCCATATATAATTGCGAATATACTCACTTTTGCATTCTATGTTGCCCTCAATATGTTAATTTGGGAAGTGCCATCATTAGGTAATCTTGTCAATTTCCGAGTTCTCGATGACGCTCTCGAAAATGGGTTATGGGATACACTTTGCCTAGTTTTTATCAACCCTCCTATAGCATTTCAGCTATGGTTCATTCGCGATCTTATGGTCGCAATGATTTGTTCTCCATTGTTGTATGCCATTATTAAATGGAGCGTTGCAGCAAAATGGAGAATAATATTGCTTTTTGCAATTATTCTAATCGCCCTTGCAATTCCATCTAAAGTTCCTTTACTATCTGCATTTATTTGGTTCACAGCAGGTGGTGTAGCAGCCATCGGAAAATATCCGATAGAATGTTCAGTTCCCAAAAGCTACATATATATTCTCAGTGTAATATACTTATTTATTCCCTTTGTCGGCCAATTCTATACATTAGCCCCATGGATTGGACATTATATACCTCTCGTGGGAATCCCGGCTATATGGGGAATCTATGATATAATAGCACACACATATGCCACTTACACAAACAACAGATTAACAACAGCATACTTTTCATATACATTCTTCGTATATCTTTGCCACGAACCTTTACTTAATATTTTCAAAAAACTTCCACTATTAATTAGTCGTAGCGAAACAACCTTCATAGCCAGTTATTATAATGCTCCCCCAAAAACGGACCGGTTTGGAGCGCAAGA
>ULTJ01008802.1_pt1 | contig 12053 bp, 9 predicted proteins | sample 1957491 | NCBI WGS metagenome assembly ULTJ01 (sample SAMEA4835731, study PRJEB28245) | human gut metagenome | biome: gut microbiome; material: fecal sample | place: Denmark | collected 2008 | reverse complement strand
AAGCTCGCGGAGAGTATGGAGAATTTGGCGAAGAGCTTATTCGTTGATACCCAGAAGCTTTCCAGTATAGCAACCGGAATGAGGTCGATTTCTGATGCTGCCACTGGATTTAAGGGCGGCAAGTCATCGGAGATCACATCCTTGAACATAGCATTAAAGAAATTCAATGACGTTGATACATCGTCAATTTACGGGATTTCTTCGGCAATGAAAAACCTTTCTGCTGGCATGAGTTCAATGCAGGGGGTTAATGCGGACGGCGTTACCAATGTAGCGAATGCATTGTCTAAGCTGGGTGGAATCAAAGCAACAACCGGTACGGACAATCTTGTGAAAATCAAGGATGATCTTGCCAGGTTCGTTTCCGGCATGAATAGTGTCGGCACGCTCAATTTTGATGCTACCGGGCTGACAAATCTCATTTCCGGTTTGTCAAGAATGGGCGGAAAGGCATCCACGCAGGCTACAAAGAATCTGCCGACCATTTCTGCACAGCTACAGAACTTCGCGCGGCAGATGAATCAGATCGGCTCGTTGAAGTTTGAAATGTCGGGGCTGGGGGAACTGGTCACGGCAATTTCCCGGCTCGGAAGTGTCGCATCCGGCAGAGCAGTAACCAATATCCCGCTGCTGGCGAAAAACCTTAAAGAGTTGATGGAAACGCTGTCTAAGGCTCCGGCGGTAAGCCAGAATCTTATTCAGATGACCAATGCACTTGCGAACCTTGCAAAAACCGGTTCTTCATCTGGGAGAGCGGCGAACACTCTGTCAAAGAGCCTTACGGGGTTCTCCGCATCCGCGGGCTCGGCAAAGAGCAGCAGTTTAAGCCTTGCATCAGCTTTCGGTAAACTGTACGCATCATACTGGTTAATTTTTCGGGCATTTAGCAAACTCAAGGACGCTATTGACATATCTTCCGCGCTGACAGAGGTTCAGAACGTTGTTGATACCACTTTTGGCAACATGGCTTACAAAGTGGATGAGTTTGCGGACAATTCCATACAGCAGTTTGGTATGTCCGAACTTGCAGTAAAGCAGTATGCAAGCCGATTCCAGGCAATGGGAACAGCTATGGGGATAAACAAATCCCTTATATCCAATGCAAATGCTGTGCTGAACAAGCAAACCGATGGCTATATCGGGCTGTCTGATTCGCTGTCGGACGTTTCGCTGAACATAACAAAACTTACCGCTGACATGGCTTCATTCTATGATATGGAGCAGTCAGACGTCGCAAGAAACTTGCAGTCAATATTCACCGGTGAAACAGAGCCGCTGCGGAAATACGGTCTTGATCTGACGCAAGCTACGCTCGAAGAATGGGCGATGAAGCAGGGCATTGACGCTGATATGCAGTCAATGTCCCAAGCTGAAAAGACCATGTTACGTTATCAATACGTCATGGCGAACACTACGGCGGCGCAGGGAGACTTCGCTAAGACCGCGGATTCATGGGCTAACCAAGTACGAATTTTAAAACAGTCATTCGAACAGCTTTCCAGCATTGTGGGCGGTGCGCTGATAAATGCATTCAAACCGTTTTTAAGCGCACTGAATGTTGTTATGCAAAAGGTAATTGCATTTGCGGAGACGGTCACCAACGCTTTAGGTGCTATCTTCGGATGGAAATTCGAATCTCGTGGCAGCGGAGTTGCGGATGATTGGTCGGATGTTGCCGGGAGCGCTTCGGACATAGAAGATTCTACCGGAAAAGCGGCAAAGAACATTGACAAGATGAATAAGGGCATTCGTAAGTTTGATGAATTGAATCTGATAACGACTGATTCATCGTCAAACGGAAAAGGTTCTGGTGGAGCTGGCGGCGCATCCGGTGGTGGAGCTGGCGGTGGTCTTGTAAAGACAGACACCATTTTCAAGGATTTTGTAAGCCCGATTAAAGACCTGTATCAGCTTGGAGAGTACATCGGTGACGCACTCACCAAGGCAATGAATAGTATTAACTGGAACAAAATATATAAGGGCGCGGAAAACTTCGGAAAAGGACTTGCAGACTTTCTTAATGGACTAATTTCCCCGGAGCTTTTCGGAGCAGTTGGTCGGACGATTGCCGGGGCGTTAAATACTGCTATCTATGCGGCGTTATCGTTCGGGGATGAATTTGACTGGTCAGACCTTGGATTGTCTATTGCAACTGGGATCAATGAGTTTTTTAAGACATTTGATTTCATAGCACTGGCAAGCACCATCAATGTATGGGCAAAAGGTATATTAGATACGATCATTACCGCGCTTGAAAATACAGACTGGATTGCGATAGGTAAGAAGATAGGTACATTTCTTGCACGCATAGATTTTATCGGGATCGGTAAAAAAGTCGGTAAGGCATTGTGGGAAGCAATAAAGGGTGGCATCGAGTTATTCGCAGCATCTTTCTCTAAAGCACCTATCGAAACGGTGCTGGTAACTCTTGCGGCATTGCCAAAACTTCTAAATGCAATTATAAGCTCAAAGTTTGTGAAGGGAATCGCAAGCCTTGTGAGTGGGTACAAGAAATTTGCAACATCGGCAATTACAGTAGTTTCAGCACTTGCAGGAAATAAAGATGCGACTAAAGATTTAGAAAAACAATATCCGAAATTGAGCAATGCTGTAAAAGTTGCTAGACAAGCGTTTGAAAATTTCCGTTTTGGAATTGAGAACGGTAACTTCTTTACGGGAATGAATGAAGGCATAAAGACTGTTCGAGCAAACCTCACCAATATGCAGAAAGGTATTATTGGCGTGACATCCGTAATTGGAGAATTTACGCTTGTGCAGGACGCATTCAAAGATTTGGCTACCGGATCTGGAAATTTAGTATCCGCGTTGGCAGAGATCGCCGTAGGTGCAGGTGTAGCCGCCGCCGCTTTGTACACAGCATTCGGCCCAGCAGGGCTTGTAGTTGCAGCAATAACAGGTGTAGTTGCGGCTATAAAGGGAATAAATGATGCAATTAACGAAACAGAACTTGATTCGATGATTGAATCAATAAACACAAGCGGTGTTACATCGCTTGAATCCCTTGGCCAAGTAGCAACAGAAGCATTCGGGAAGATAACAACAGGTGTCGACCAAACAAAAGAAAAACTTGGTTCTATTTCAGAGACAAGAGAGAGCATAAGCGGAACTGTATCCGAGATAGATAACTTAAAAACTGCGATTGATAATGGGGCATATTCCGTATCGGAAAAGGTGCCAGAAATAATTGCGCAGTTCCAGGAGTTACTTACACAAAGTAAAGATGTATTTGAACAGGAATATGATGTACTCGTTGGGAACATCGTAGGGGCGTGGGCGGATATTCTTACTGCACAAGGGGTGTCTGTTCCAGAATATGTAGCCAATATATTGGAAATAACCAATCAAGGAAAGGCTGCATATGGCGAACTTGAGACATCGCTTGAAGGATTGATACAGCAATATGAAAACGGGCAGATTTCAGCAGAAGAATTTTACGCGCAGTCAGCGCCGCTATTTGAACAACTGAAAAATATTAATGCAGATGGTTCGATAGACGAAACAGTCGCTTCTATTCAAGACCTTGGTGGCGCACTGGATATGTCACAGTATATGACAGATGGCACACTGGATACAACAAAGTTTAAGGCCGCCATTGATGAAGTGGTAAAAACTGCAAATGACGGAAAAACCAATCTCTCATCGGTGGGAGAAGAACATATAAAAGAGATAAATGATTGGAAACAGAAGGTGGAAGCACTCGGAGTTGATATGGGTAATTTTGATGTCGCTCCGTTGTATGGAGCAAGTGATGCACAGGTTCAGCAAGGGAAAACTGATATTGATACCGCCTACAAGGCGTATGCAGATCAAGTACAGTATTGCTTATTACAAGAGCTTCCGTCGCTGGTCGAGCAAGCTACACAAGATTACGACACAAAATTAAGTCCTTTCGAAAAAATATTTACAACAAAAGAGGATTATGTAAATGGAGTTATACAAAAGTGGAAGGACAACACATTAACGCCAGCGATATCCACAATTCAGGAAAGTATGAATCAGCTTGGAATTGACGGTCAGACGTGGGGAGAGGATGCGGTAAGCAAAATGACCGGTTCGATGTTCGATACATTTACTGAAGATTCATACGAGGGAGTACAGATTACCAGTACCACATTGAGAAGTGATTGGGAATCGCAGTTAAAAACATCTCTGGATGAGATTGGGCAAAACATCAATGCAGAGGGATACGGAAAGCAACTGGTTGATGATTATAATACACAGATTAGTAACAATGCATCTTCCAGCGTAAATACAGTAGGTGAGTGGGGAAAAGGCGTTGATGGCAAGATTGGAGACGGAAGTCTCCCCGGAACAGCCGGGAAATGCGCAAGAGACGTAATTTCTTCATTCAATGCAGATGTAGCCCATAATGCTTCGTCATCCGTTACACAAATGACATCTTACAGGACGAGCATAGGAAAAAGTTTCGCCGGAGTAAAAAAGGATTTCGAGGGAATTGGAGCAAACATCGTAGCTGGTCTTAATGAAGGAATGAACTCAAAATTTGGCGAGGTTGCTACCACCGCTACGAATATCGCAAAAAATGTAAGCCAGTCAGTACGCTCAACGCTTGGAATACATAGCCCGTCAAGGGTAATGAAAGAGCTCGGCGTTTATACGATGCAGGGCTTTCAGAATGGATTGGAGCTCTTGTATCAGCCAATTACTTCCTCATTGGAGCAATTTGGCACGAATCTTACAGAAGCACCGTCCGTGGATATATCAAGCATGTATGACGGTTATTCTCCTAACCAGTTGGAAACCGGCGGCAATACATACTCCGCACTTGACAATAACACATACAACCGAGATAACGCGGAGACAAATGCATTGTTGCGTCAGCAAAATCAACTCTTACAAGCGCTATTGGAAAAACCAAATTTGGGAGAAAATGATATTTTTAATGCGACGAGAACAGTGTATAGACAAGAAGCGAAGAGAAGGTATGGAAACAGTAGCGCTTTCGATCCGGTGCTTGGCTAAAGATTGAAAAACTCCCGTGTTTGTGGTATATTTGATTCATTATTACAAATATGGGAGGATGACTTATGAAGAGAAAATTACTTACGCTTATGCTGACTATGTGCCTAGTGCTTGCTGGATGTGGAGGGGTGCCGCACGATGAATACGATAAAGTTGTAACAGAAAGGGACGAATTAAAAAAAGAAAATGATAATATGCAGAAAGTCCTTGAGCTGAACACAAAAGTGGCGGAATGCAAGGCTAAAATTGAAGCGGAGTATGAACATGCAAAATTTACCATTCTTGTAACGGAAAAGGCAAGCGGGCAAAGCACAGAGGAAGCAATGCAGTCAGTTGATGACCTGTATAATACATCAATAAATACATTAAATGCAACGATTGATACATGGGATACAATAGATTCGTTGACAGAAATAGACGATGAAACGTACAATTCTGCAATACAAACAGTAGACACAGTTGATGAAACATGGGAAAAAACATATGAATCCGTTATAAGCATAGAAGAAATGATGGTTGGAAATTAAGCTTATCAAGATAAAGAAAGTTTTGCAAGGTGATTGGAAAAACGATGAAGAAAGCAAACTTAGAAAAGGCACCCTTTTGGGTGTCTTTTTAAATGCTGTTCTCCTGATCGTAAATCTCTTTGAGTTTTTTCAAATTATTTGATATTTCCTGTAAAATTGCATCACGAAGATATGAAGCAGGAATTGTTTGATAAAGTGTATCTTTTCCCGAAAATGTTGGAGATAGTAATACCTCACCGGTATCAGAAACATAAAGTTGCTTATCGTCTGGAACATTTGCAATGAAATAAGCATGGATACAATCAAAAAGGTCAAAGGATAACTGACCTTGACTTAGGCAAAAATCTATACTTTTGATAGGATTCACTTTCAACAATACAGGATTGCTATGCTCCTTTTCACCCTTTGCCATGAATTCTAGTAAGGCTATGCTATCCTCGCTCAGACCGATTTTTTCATAAAGTTTTTGCAAATCGGTAGTTTTTCCATCAGATCTACCAATAAGGTAATCCGTTGTGACATTAAAGTAATCTGCTATTTTGACGAGGGTCTCTATACTAGGCTCACTTTTTTCTTGCTCGTATGCAGCTAAGGTGGTTTTTGCGATACCTAAAATTTTTGCTAAATCTGTTTGAGTAAGATTGTGTTCAGAACGTAATTGCTTTAAGCGTATACTAATCATTATGCGTACCTCCATGTAAGTATTATATCGTATCAATGATAAAAAGTACAGAAAAAATGTATTATACTATTGACAATACCAAATAAACGTACTAAAATACATAATGTACGAAATAGGCGTACAGAAGGAGGAAGTAATATGAAACGTTTGGTAGTAGAAATGGATGATAAACTTCATACAGCAATAAAAATAGCAGCTCTTAGGAAAGGAAAATCAGCTAGGGAGCTCGTTACCGAGTTGCTGGAGAAGGAGATTGAAAAGGAGGAGTTATATGCAGAAACAGATTGAGCAGACATTGACATCTATGGAAGTGGCAGAAATGGTTGGGAAAACCCATGCTAATTTGTTGAAAGATATACGAGGGTATATAGCACAATTAGCCGAAGTGAAAAGTTACTCGGGCGATGAAGTAGGAGAGCTGAAAATGTCCGCCCCAACTTTGGGGAGGGGAAACGAACTCAAAATTGAAGCGGTTGATTTCTTCAAGGAAAGTACATACCTGGATAAGAATCAACAGGAACGCCCCTGTTATGACATCACCAAGAAAGGCTGTGAGTTTATCGCTCATAAGTTGACAGGAGTAAAAGGAACGGCTTTCACAGCTCAATACATTAATCGTTTTCACGATATGGAAGAAGTTATTACGCAGGGAAATACGGTAGAGCAACCCAAATTTATACTCTGTTTACAGGGATTGAAATTCGTGGCTGACGATTTGAAGGTCAGCGAATCTGGCAAACTTCTGATGTATAACGGAGCATTTGAAGAATTTGGACTTCCCACAAGCTTTCTTCCGAAATATGAGGATAACGGCAGTAGGGAACGCTGTTCTGCCACAACATTGCTAAAAAGAAATGGTTGTGCGCTGAGCGCGGCAAAGTTTAACCAGTTGCTTTTGAATATGGGATATTTGGAAGAAAGGGAACGCCCATCGAGCAATGGCGGTACAAAAAAATTCAAAGCATTGACCGATAAAGGGCTTGCATATGGTGTAAATCTCATAAATGAGAAGAATCAGAAAGAGGTTCAACCATATTATTACGCAGATACATTTACAAAACTGCTTGATATTCTGGGAATTGGTTGCAACGTTTAAAAATCAGCGGAGCGTAAGCAAATAAAAAATAGAGTGTTACCACCCTTGCAAAGCTGTAAGCACTCTATTTAGCGGAGATTTCTCTCTATGAAATATTTTATCATAATGGGAAATTTCTTTCAACGGAAAATTTGAAAGAGAGGTACAATACAATGGATGAATTTTTAAAAATCGTAGGAATGAACCACATTGAAAACAGCGGAGAATTTGAAGAAATGCAACCGGAGACGGAACAGTTCAAAGAAACATTGAAGAAATATGTTAGCGAATCAATTTTCAATGAACTTATTGAACTTTTGGATGATGCGATTGTAGCAACGAATGAATATGCTTTTGTCGAAGGAATGAAGACAGCTATTGCAATCACTGAAAAGAAATATTCACCGGTCATTTAAAAAATTGCATTTTTTCGTTGACATTTGTGATAAAATACATTACCATAACAAAAAATAGAATATTCGCTTGAATTAGAGAGGTCTGGAGATAAAGTGCAAAACCAGAAAGTACGGTATATATGCCGTCCTAGTTTGATTAAGTCCGTAGCAGGTAACATCAAACATAGGGCGGCTTTTTGTTTGCAAAAAAATCATCGAGGAGGAATGATGTATGCTGGTAGAAGATAAACTTATTGGAAAGTTTATATTTATGCTTGATTACTTGAAAGAAATAGATTATGAACTATCAGAACAGTTATCACGTTTTGCTCAAAATGGAATTGGAAAACCGGAAGTGTTATTAGAAAGTGCTGTAAAAATCAGTTACAACAGGGCATATTCTAGTTGCGCCATGCTTTTAGTAAAAGCCTACGAGCATTATATGTTTGAGACAGAAGGCTATTGCTTTCCCTATTTAGTCAATTCTGTAAGAGAATTAATCAGCAGAAATATGGTTGAAAAAGAAACGAATGATTTAAATAAGTGTTTGTATTTGATTGAAATGAGCAATGGAACAATAAAAATAGGAATAGCAAAAGATGTGGAAAGAAGAATATCTCAAATAAAATCTGCTTCTGGAATGGATATTAAAAAATGTCTTTATACAAGCACTTTTGAAAATGCACAGAAGTATGAAAACAAACTTCATAAAAAATATAAAGATGATAGAAAGAATGGAGAATATTTTTCAACAAGTTTTTGCACTGTCGAAAAGGACTTTGTAAAAATTGCAAGAGAGAAAAATGTGGAATTACATTATATGTTGATTGCGGCATAAGCATATGGCACTTACCTTCGGGTAGGTGCTTTTCTTATATCCCAAATACCGGTTGCCGTCTACTCGGCAACTGCTAACCAGAATAATTACAAGGTGGTGAAGTCATGGCGTATAGCGGCTTTTTACTTAAAATTGGCGATTACACAATAGATGCGAAAAGATTTATTAAGGCAGATTCGTATAGTGCCTATGTCAATATGCAGGACATAGACGATTATACGGATGCTAACGGGTATGAGCATAGAAATGCCGTTGAGTTAAAAGCATTAAAAGTCGAGTTTGAAACGCGGGCAATGCTGACAAATGCAGAATTTACAGAACTTATGAACGGGATAAGAAGCCAGATTGTAAATGCAGCGGGGAGAGCGTGCTATATCACAGCATACATCCCGGAATATGACGACTATGTTACGCAGTTTGGGTATATGGCAGATTTCCAACCTAAAATGTACGGCACTTATGGCGGGGTTATACATTATAATCCAACGCGCCTTGCTTTTATAGGGGGTGTGTATAATGGCTGATAAGTATTCAGAACTGTTTTTCCAGGATAGCATTGATAAGCAGATGACCATTACAACAGATGATGGAACGGTAAACATTACTAATACGGAACTACATCAAGAAAAGTTTGAATTGACCGAAAGCCTATGCTCCGAGGATGAATTGCAATTCGGCTCCTGTGAAGCGTCTGTCGTAAAAATTACGATGTCAAACATCTTCCAGTCGCTGAAAGGTAAATGGATCACGGTCAAGATCACTCCCAAAGGAGCAGATGCGCCGTATCAGATCGGGAGATACAAAGTGTATTCTGATAAGCCGACCGCCGACCGGAAATGTCGGGACGTAGAAGCTTACGATGCGCTGTATGATGTCCTTAACGCTGACATGGCGGCGTGGTACAACTCACTTACGTTTCCGATGACCTTAAAGGCTTTCCGAGAAGCGTTTTTTCAGTATTTCGGGATTGAGCAGGAAGAAATAAGCCTTGTGAATGACAATATGGCTGTTGAAAAAACGATATCCATTACCGCAAGCAGTTCGGACGGTAACGCGATTGGAGAAGCACTCTCCGGTAAAACGGTGCTGTCGTGCATCTGTGAGATCAACGGGTGCTTCGGTCATATTGGGCGTGATGGGAAATTCCACTATATTTCACTCGATCAAGAGATGCAGGGATTGTATCCGAGGAACGACCTGTATCCGGCGGATGATCTGTATCCGAGAGATCCACACAGCCAGCCGATCGGACGCAGCTTTTACATATCAGCAAAGTATGAGGACTATCTTGTTAAATCCATCGACAAGCTCCAGATCAACGAAAAAGAGAATGACATTGGCGTAATCGTTGGCACCGGTAGCAATGGCTATGAAATCAAGGGAAACTTTCTCGTATACGGCAAAGGCTCAACCGAATTAAGGGAGATCGCAAACAACGTGTACGGAAAGATCAGAGGAATTGTGTATCGCCCATTCTCGGCGGACTGCAAGGGTAATCCGTGCTTAGAGGTCGGCGCGGCAATCAGATTTAACACAAAGTACGAAATTGTTGAATCATATGTTTTAAAGCGTACTTTGAAAGGCATACAGGCTTTGCGGGATGCGATCAGCGCAGATGGAGAAGAATACCGGACAAAAAAGGTAAACTCGGTACATGAGGACATCCTGCAGCTTAAAGGCAAGAGCAATGTCCTTGAACGCACGATCGAGGAAACCAAGTCTACGATCACAGATGTGGAAAAAGGACTGCAGTCGCAGATTACACAAAATGCGGAATCCATTACGATGGAAGTGACCAGAGCCAAGGGCGCAGAGGGTACGCTATCCAGTAAGATCACGCAAACGGCGGAGAGCATTACATCCGAAGTCACACGAGCCAAAGGAGCAGAAAAATCCTTGTCGAGTAGTATTACTCAGACAGCGGAGAGCATTAAGACCAAGGTTAGCAAAGGCAGCGTATCATCAGAGATCAGCCAGGAGCCGGACAAGGTCTCACTGACAGCAAACCGGCTGATTGTAAATAGCACAGGATTTAACCTGGACGGAAACGGAAATGCCAGCCTTTCCGGAACGATTACCAGTAGCGTAATGAATGCAAGCACCATTACCGGTACTACGATCACCGGCTCCACGTTTCATGCAATAGGAGATACTGTCGCCGATGAAACGCGATTTGATGTCAGAACATCTGCAGATCCCAACTATGCCACGTTTATATCCGCCGGCGGATGTCGCGCGGAGGGACCGACATGGTATGGATATATCGGTCATAACGAGGTCGGCGTTAAAGCACGGAATGACAGCTATAAGGCTATACTCAACAACTTGGGGCTTGATACAAGCGGCGGTATTATCGCCGGTGGATCAATGCAAGTATATGGCACAAAAAACAGAATTGTTAAAACCGAGAATTATGCCGAGCGACTCCAATACTGTTACGAAACACCTACACCAATGTTTGGGGATGTGGGCGAGGGAAAGATGGATGAAACCGGAAAGTGCTATGTGTGGTTGGATGATATCTTTGTGGAAACCATAGACAGTGATTGCCAGTATCAGGTATTTTTGCAGGCGTATGGGGAAGGAACGGTATATGTGAGTGAACGTTCTCCGACCGGATTTACGGCCTGCGGCACGCCGGGGCTTGCATTTGGATGGGAGATCAAAGCAGTACAGAAAAATTACAATATGATCCGGCTTGAAAACTTTGAAAGACCGGAGCAAGAGGAAACGGTAACCGATTTGACTTATCGGATGCTGACAAACATCGAAAGTGAAAATAAGGATGATGCGGAAACAGCGTATCAGTACCTTGAAACATTATTATATGATGCGGATGCAGAAAGTGAGGAAGTGGCAGCATGAAAAATATAAAAGGAATCGCATTTGCGGCTGATGGTAGTATGAAAAGGTTAGCAATCACCTATGACGAGGTAAACAGCGACGGAAAGGTAACAAACCAGAATGTTAAGGTCAACCGTGTTGTGACGGATGATAAGGTGATTAAGGCATTGGCGACGGTAGAAGCCTTCGCGCAATCAATCGCAGACGAAGAATAGGGGTGGTCATATGAACAAGGCTTATGCCCGGATTGTGTGGGAGAATTACCCCAGCATCAATACACCAGTGAATGAACAAAATCTTAACAAAATGGATGCGGCAGTGGATGAAATCGATGATCGTGTCATTGCTATGGATACGTCCAAGGTTGATCTGGCGAAAGCCAATGAACTTGTGAAAGAAATCTTATGGGATGAATCGGACGGAACGCTGACCGTGGTTAAGATGAACGGTTCAAAGGCGATCATTGATACCAAGCTGGAAAAGCTGGCCGTAAACTTTACATATGATCCGCAGTCGCAGCAGTTAATTATCACACTTGATGATGGCACCACGCAGAATGTTGATTTGTCTGCACTTATTACGCAGTTTGAATTTCTTGATTCGGACACCGTGGCTTTTGAACTTACGTCAGATGGCAAGGTTAAAGCTATCGTAAAAGAGGGAAGCATCAAAGAGGAACACCTGCAGC
>ULTJ01056831.1_pt1 | contig 12096 bp, 8 predicted proteins | sample 1957491 | NCBI WGS metagenome assembly ULTJ01 (sample SAMEA4835731, study PRJEB28245) | human gut metagenome | biome: gut microbiome; material: fecal sample | place: Denmark | collected 2008 | reverse complement strand
TCATGGCGGGGATGGCCTCCTTCACGGTCATGCCGTTGAGGAAGCCGGAGTTGACCATGATGGCGCTGTCGTCCTTGGCCACAAAGGCCTCCTTGGTGACATCGCCGCCCTTGACCACCTCGATGATGGGCAGACCGAACTTCTTGGCGAATTCCCAGTCGCGCTGGTCGTGACCGGGCACGCCCATGACGATACCGGTGCCGTAGCCCATGAGGACGTAGTCGGACACGAACATGGGCAGGGCCTGATGGGTCACGGGGTTCATGACCTCAATACCCTCCAGCCGCACGCCGGTCTTTTCCTTGTTCAGCTCGCCGCGCTCAAAGTCGGACTTGTGAGCCGCCTCCTCCTGATACGCCTCCACGGCGTCCCAGTTCTTGATCAGGGGCTGCCACTTCTTCAGCATGGGATGCTCGGGAGAGATGACCATGTAAGTCGTACCGAACAGGGTGTCGGCACGGGTGGTGTACACCGTCACCTCGTCGCCCACGTTGGTCTGGAACGTCACCTCGGCGCCGGTAGAGCGGCCGATCCAGTTGCGCTGCTGGATCTTCACGCGCTCGATGAAATCCACGTCCTCCAGATCGTCGATGAGGCGCTGGGCGTAGGCGGTGATCTTCAGCATCCACTGGCTCTTCTCCTTGCGGATGACATCGCTGCCGCAGCGCTCACACACGCCGTTGACCACTTCCTCGTTGGCCAGCACGCACTTGCAGCTGGTGCACCAGTTCACAGGCATGGTGGTCTTATAGGCCAGACCGTGCTTGAACATCTGCAGGAATATCCACTGGGTCCACTTGTAGTAGTCGGGGTCGGTGGTGTCCACGCAGCGATCCCAGTCAAAGCCGTAGCCCAGCATCTTCAGCTGGCTGGTGAAATTGGCGATATTGTTTTTGGTCACCACAGCCGGATGGATATGGTTCTTGATGGCGTAGTTCTCCGTGGGCAGGCCGAAGGCGTCGAAGCCAATGGGGAACAGCACGTTGTAGCCCTCCATCCGCTTTTTGCGGGTGACGATGTCCATGGCCGTGAAGGGGCGGGGATGGCCCACATGCAGGCCCTGACCGGAGGGATAGGGGAACTCGATGAGTCCGTAGAACTTGGGGCGCTTGTCGCCGGTGACGGCGGCATAGGGCTTGGTTTTTTCCCAATTGGCCTGCCATTTCTTTTCAATGGCCGCAAAATCGTAATACATGTCGCTTCTCCTTGTATCTGAATTTTGTTAACTGCTGATAAAAAAACGTCCCTGACTGCTTTCGCAGTCAGGGACGCATGTCACGTGTTACCACCCTGATCCCGCCGCCAGTTGCCTGTGCGGCGCTCAGTTCCCCTCTTGCAAGGGGCCGCGCCGGTAACGGTGCGCCGCCGTCCCGCCCTGTTCAGGCGGAAAGCTCCGGAGCCAGTACAACGAAGCGCCCCCACCGGCTCACACCAGCCGCCGGCTCTCTTTCGGCGGGCCTGCCTCGTCTTTTTTCCCTCATCGCATATGTCGATATTACACCCTATTTTATCGCTTTTTTGCCGATTGTCAAGTCCCGTTTTTCGTCATTATGCCAAATTTCACGAAAAATGCACCGATACCGGCACAACTTCTCAGAACAGGCTGACCTGGCTGGTGTCCGCCATTCCTGCGAACGCGCCCAGGGACTTAAGCTGCTCGATGTGGGTCTTACTCAGCTTGCTGCACGTGTTGGCAAACTCCTCCACAGAGATAAAGGTCTTGCCTTTCCGCTTTTCCACCGTGTCCAGCGCCGCCGACTCGCCCAGGCCGTGTACCGTCACGAAGGGAGGCAGCAGGCCGTTCTCCGTCACCACAAAGCGGGTGGCGTCGGACTTGTAGATGTCGATGGTATCAAAGTGGAAGCCCCGCAGATAGAACTCGTAGCACACCTCCAGCGTCACCATCAGGTTCTGCTCCACATCGGTGGCGTCCTTGTTGTTTTCGATCTCCTTGATCTTCTGCTTTACCGCGTCCAGACCGGCGCAGCAGTACTCGGCGTCAAACGCCTTGGCGCGGATGGAGAAGAATGTGGCGTAGAACGCCAGCGGCCTATGCACCTTGAACCATGCGATGCGGAACGCCATCATCACGTAGGCCACGGCGTGGGCCTTGGGGAACAGATAGCCGATCTTGGCCAGGGATTCGATGTACCAGTCCGGCACCTGATGGTCCCGCATGGCCTCCTCCCATCCCTCCTGAAAGCCGCCCTTCTTCACCTTGCCTTTACGGACGGCCTCCATGATCTTGAAGGACATCTTGGGGTCCAGCCCCATGGAGATGAGGTACAGCATAATGTCGTCGCGGCAGCCCACCGTCTCCAGAACGGAGGCGGTGCCGCTGACGATCAGTTCCCTGGCGTTGCCCAGCCACACGTCGGTACCGTGGGAGAAGCCGGACAGACGCACCAGCGTGTTGAAATCCCTGGGCTGGGTGTCCATCAGCATGCCGCGGGTGAAGCGGGTGTTGAACTCGGGGATGGCCACGGCGCCGGTGGGGCCGAGGATCTCGTCATTCTCGAAGCCCAGCACCCTGGAAGACGTGAAGATGCTCATGGTATCGGGGTCGTCCAAAGGGATAGCCCGTGCGTTGACGCCGGTAAGATCCTCCAGCATCCGGATCATGGTGGGATCATCGTGCCCCAGCATGTCCAGCTTCAGCAGGTTATCCTCCATGCAGTGGTATTCAAAATGGGTGGTGATGGTATCGCTCTCCGCATCGTCGGCGGGGTGCTGCACAGCGGTGAAATCCTCCACGTCCATGTCGTCCGGCACCACCACCAGGCCGCCCGGATGCTGGCCGGTGGTGCGCCGCACGCCCACGCAGCCCTGAGTCAGCCGGTTCATCTCGGCGTTGGAGGCCGTCTGTCCCCGCTCCTCCAGATACTTTTTCACCATGCCGAAGGCGGTCTTTTCCGCCAGCGTACCGATGGTACCGGCGCGGAACACCTGGGTCTTTCCGAACATCTCGATAGCGTGCTGGTGAGCGCGGGCCTGATATTCGCCGGAGAAGTTCAGGTCGATATCCGGCACCTTGCCGCCGCCGTAGCCCAGGAACGTCTCAAAGGGGATGTCAAAGCCGTCCTTGACGTACTTTTCCCCGCACACAGGGCAGATCTTGTCCGGCATGTCCGCACCGCAGCCGTAGCTGCCGTCTGTGATGAACTCCGTATTTTTGCACTTGGGGCAGCGGTAGTGGGGAGGCAGGGAGTTCACCTCCGTGATGCCCGACATGTACGCCACCAGACTGGAGCCCACGGAGCCTCGCGAGCCCACCAGATAGCCGTTCTCCAGACTGCGCTGCACCAGCTTCTGGGCGGACATATACACCACGTCGTACTTGCCCAGGATGCTTTTCAGCTCCACGTCCAGACGGTCCACGATGAGCTGCGGCGGCTCCTCCCCGTACAGCTCATGGCACTTGTCCCACACCATGTCGTGCAGCTCCTGCTCGGAGTTTTCCAGGCGCGGCGGGAACAGCTGCCCCGGTGGCAGCAGCTCGATATCCTCGATGCAGTCGGCAATGTGCCGCGGGTCGTCGATGACTACCTTGTGGGCCGTCTCTGTCCCCAGGTACGCGAACTCCTTCAGCATCTCGTCTGTTGTCTTGAAGTAGATGGGCAGCGGTGCATCGGCGTCGGGGAACTTCTTGCTGGCCAGCAGGATGTGGCGGTACACCTCATCCTCCGGCTCCTGAAAATGCACGTCACCGGTGGCGCACACCGGCTTGCCCAGCTCCTGCCCCAGCCGGACGATGGTGCGGTTGAAATCCCGCAGCTCCTCCTCCGACTGGACATCCCCCTTGCGAAGCATGAACATGTTGTTGCAGATGGGCTGGATCTCCAGATAGTCGTAGAACGACGCGATGCGCTTCAGCTCCGCCCAGTCCTTGCTGCCGTCAGCCACGGCGCGGAACAGCTCGCCCGCCTCGCAGGCCGAGCCGATGATGAGCCCCTCCCGATGGGCCGCCAGCTCCGTCTTGGGAATGATGGGCACGCGCTTGAAATATTTCAGATTGGACGCCGAGATCAGCTGGTACAGGTGCTTCAGGCCCAGCTTGTTCTTGGCCAGAATGATGATGTGCTTGGGATGGCGGTTGCTCTTTCCGCCCTCCGGCCGCAGCTTCAGCATCTCCCCGTTGATCTGCTGGAGCCGGTGGATGCCCATCTCCCTGCGCATTTTCTCAAAAAACGGGATGAGCATATACCCCACCATGGCCGCGTCATCGGAGGCACGGTGGTGGTTGAAGGCGGGCAGGTCCAGATGCTCCGCTACGATGTCCAGCTTGTACTTGTGCAGCTCCGGCAGCAGGTTCTGCGCCAGGATAAGGGAGTCTACGTAGGTGGGGTCGAACTCCAGCCCCACCTTCCGGCACCCCTCGCGGATGAAGCTGATGTCGAACTCCGCGTTGTGGGCCGCCAGCGGTCTCCCGTTCACGAACTGTAAAAACGCCGTCAGTGCGTCCTTCAGCTGGGGTGCATCGGCCAGCATGGCATCGGTGATGCCGGTAAGGCCGATAATCTCCGGCGTCAGCCGCCGGTTGGGGTTCACGAAGGTCTGAAACCGCTCCGTGATCTCCCCGTTCTTCAGCACCACCGCACCGATCTCGGTGATGGCCTCCCGCCGCACCTTCAGGCCCGTGGTCTCGATGTCGAAGCACACGATCTCGTCGGCGAAATCCCGATCCTGCTCACCGTGTACGGCGATGCGGTCGTCCAGATTGTTGACAAAATAGCCCTCCACACCGTAGAGGATCTTGATCTTTCCCTTCTTGCCGGCGTCCCGGGCCTTGGGGAATGCCTGCACTGTGCCATGATCCGTGATGGCGATGGCAGGGTGTCCCCACGATGCCGCCTGCGCCACCACCTTTCCCACATCGGTGATGGCGTCCATGGTGCTCATCTGGGTATGCAGGTGCAGCTCCACCCGCTTCTCCGGCGCGGTATCCTTCCGGCCCTGATGCTGGATGCGCATGATGCTCACCGGCTGGAGCTGTACGTCCTTGCCGTCGAAGCTCAGCGCCAGCTTGCCCTGCACCCGCAGCCACATGCCGTCGCTGACAGCGCCGCCCAGTACCCTGGCCTCCTTCTCGTCCATATACTTCCGCACGGAGACGGAACCGCGCTCATCGGTCATGTCGAAGTTCATGCACCACTGACCCGGCCGCCGTGTCTCATAGCACTCCATGCCGAACACGCGGCCCTCCACCACGGCGGAGCCCATCTTCAGATTCAGCTCCCCCACCGGCACCACGCGGCCCTTGATCTCCTTGCCGTAGAGCAGGTCGCTGCCGCCCTTTCCGGCAGCAGCCGGCGCGCTGAACCGCAGCTGTACCCGACGCAGGTCGTATTGCTGGGCCAGCATGTGCTCCAGCGATGTCACCGCCGCCTCCGGCACTGTTTCGCTGCTGACGGCCTGCACCTCGATGGTACGGGCCTCCCGATCCAGCGCGCCGCCGGTGACGTAGGCGTCGTGCAGCAGCAGCCGCAGCTGCCGCGGTGCCTGAAAGCTCTCAAATAATGTAAAAAACGGTAATCTTTCCGCCATTTTCTCACCTTACAGTTTGTCGATCTCCTGAAACAGCGCGTCCACCAGCTGCTCCTGCGGCACCTTCCGCAAAATTTTCCCCTTGGCGAACAGCAGGCCCTCGCCCTTTCCTCCGGCGATGCCCACATCCGCGCCGGACGCCTCGCCCGGCCCGTTGACCACGCACCCCATCACCGCCACGGTGATGGGCTTGGCACAGTCCTTCAGCCGCCGCTCCACCTCCCGCGCGATGGGGATCATATCGTACTTTGTCCGGCCGCAGGTGGGACAGGCGATCAGATCCGGCCCGCTGCGGCGAATGCCTGCCGCCTGCAAAATACGCTTGGCGGCGATGACCTCCTCCACCGGGTCCGCTGTCAGACTCACCCGCAGGGTGTCGCCCACGCCCATGCACAGCAGGCCGCCGATGCCGATGGCGGATTTCAGCACGCCCATCTCCGGTGTGCCCGCCTCCGTGACGCCCAGGTGCAGCGGGTAGTCCGTCTGCTCATGGAGCATCCGATACGCTGCCATATTTACCGGCACGCGGGAGCACTTCACAGAGATGCAGATGTCGTCGAAGCCGCAGTCATTCAGCAGCCGGACATGCCCCATGGCGCTGTCCACCAGCGCCTGCGCCGTCACGCCGCCGTACTTGACCAGCAGATCTTTTTCCAGTGACCCGCCGTTGACGCCGATGCGGATGGGGATGCCCCGCTCGCGGCAGGCATCTGCCACGGCCCGCACCCGCTCTTTGGCCCCGATGTTGCCCGGATTGATGCGGATCTTGTCGATGCCGCCCTCCGCGCACAGCAGCGCCAGCTTATAGTCGAAATGGATGTCCGCCACCAGCGGAATGTGGATGCGGGCCTTGATGGCCGGCACGGCCCGTGCCGCCTCCTCCGTGGGGACCGCCACGCGGATGATCTCGCAGCCCGCCTGCTCCAGCCGCAGGATCTGCTGCACCGTAGCCTCCACGTCCTCCGTGGCGGTATTGCACATGGACTGGATGCTCACCGGTGCGCCGCCGCCCACGGCCACACCGCCCACCATGATCTGTCTGCTCATTGTATCCCCTCTCAGTGTATCAGCTTCCACACATCGCTGAACGTGATGACCGCCATCAGCGCCAGCAGCAGGATCAATCCCGCAAAGTGGATGTAGTTCTCGTATTTCGCCGGTATTTGCTTTTTGAACAGCTGCATGCTGACGGCGTTGATGACCAGAAAGAAGATCTTGCCGCCATCCAGCGCCGGCAGGGGCAGCAGGTTCATCACCGCCAGGTTCACGGCGATCAGCGCCGCCAGATAGGCGATGTTCTCCACCGCCGCCCGGGTGGTGGCCGCCTGTTCGCCCACCTGGGTCATGGTGGACACGATGCCCACCGGCCCGCTGAGATCCTTTACCCCCGCCTGACCGGTCACCAGCATCTGTAAGCTCAGCCGCACCAGTCGCGCAAAGTCCATGGCGTTGTTCCACGAATAGGACAGCTTCCTGCCCAGCGTGGCCTCCTCCGCCCCGAAGTACAAACCGTAGCCCGTGTAGGCCTTGCCGTTCTGGTCGGTGTACTCCCGCCGCTCCATGGTGAAATCGCGGAGGGTGATGACCTCCCCGTTCCGCTCTATCTGCAAGTCGAAGGCGCCTGTCTTGTTCAGCCCCATCAGCAGGCTGATATCGCTGTATACGTACACCTTCTCGCCGTCAATGCGCAGCAGCCGGTCGCCCTCCTGCAAGCCGTCAGCGCTCTCCAGCGGGCAGCCGTCGGCAAAGCCCGCCACCACCGGCACGTAGAACGCCTGGGCATCGGCGTACAGTACCAGGATAATGAGCAGTCCCGCAATGAAGTTCATGGCCGCGCCTGCCGCGAAGATCAGCAGCTTGGCCCAGAAGCCCTGATTGTTCAGGGCTGTCGGATCATCGGAATCCTCCTCTTCGCCTTCCATGGCACAGAAACCGCCCACCGGAAACAGCCGCAGGGAGTACTGCGTCTCCCCCTTCTGCTTCTTCCACAGGGCTGGCCCCATGCCGATGGAGAACTCGTTGACCCGCACGCCGCAGGCCTTGGCCGCCATGAAATGCCCCAGCTCGTGGACGGCGATGAGCACGCCGAACACCAGTATGGCCGCTAAGATATATACCATTCCCACAACTCCTTTATGGCGCTGTGCGCCTTACAGCACGGCCTGACGGGCCATTCTGTCTGCTTCCAGTATATCCGCAAGGCTCGGCCGATATATCACCGGCACCTTGGACAGTGCCTTCTCCACCAGCCGCGGGATGTCGTTGAATCCGATCTCGCCCTGCAAAAACCGCTGCACCGCCGCCTCGTTGGCGCCGTTCATCACGGCGCAGGCCGTGCCGCCCGCCGCCGCGCACTGCCGCGCGATGCGCAGGCAGGGGAACGCCTCCATGTCCGGTGCGCTGAACGTCAGTGCGCCGCAGGACAGCAGATCCAGCCGCCTGTCCGGTGTCTCCGCCCGATAGGGATACGTCATGGCGTACCGGATGGGCAGCTTCATATCCGGCGTACCCAGCTGGGCCAGCATGGCCCCGTCGCGGAACTCCACCAGCGAGTGGACGATGCTCTGGCGGTGGATCACCGCCTCCACCTGCTCCACCGGCAGGTCGTACAGCCGCATGGCCTCGATGATCTCCAGCCCCTTGTTCATCAGGGTAGCCGAGTCAATGGTGATCTTTGCCCCCATGGTCCAGTTGGGGTGCTTCAGGGCGTCCGCCGCCGTCACATGCTCCAGCTCATCGAAGCTCCGGCCGAAAAACGGCCCGCCGGAGCAGGTCAGCAGCAGCCGCCGCACCTCGCCGCGGTCGCGGCAGCCCTGTAAACACTGGAAGATGGCGCTGTGTTCCGAGTCCACCGGCACGATCTCCGCCCCCGTCTCACGGGCCGCAGACATCACCAGCTCACCGGCGCACACCAGCGTCTCCTTGTTGGCCAGGGCGATGCGCTTTTTCTCCATGATGGCCGCCAGCGTCGGTGCCAGTCCCACGCTGCCCATCACCGCCGTCACCACCGTGTCCGCCTCCGGCAGCGTGGCCGCGGCGGTAAGGCCCTCCGGCCCCTCCATCACCTCGATGCCGGTGCCCCGCAGGCGTTCCCGCAGCTCCTTGGCCGCCGCAGGGTCATACAGCACGGCAAGGCGCGGCCTGAACTGCCGCGCCTGCTGCTCCAGCAGGTCCACCTGCCGGTTGGCGGTCAGCGCCGCCACGGAAAGTCCCAGCTCCTGCGCCACGGCCAGCGTCTGCCGTCCGATAGACCCTGTGGCGCCCAGCAGGGATATGGTTTTCGTCATAGATATATCCTCGATGCACTTTCTCAATACAGCGTCACCGCGTTCACGATCATCCAGATCACCGGCGCGGCAAAGATCACGCTGTCAAACCGGTCCAGTACGCCGCCGTGCCCCGGCAGCAGCCGTCCGTAGTCCTTGATGCCGTACTGCCGCTTGACGCAGGAGAAGCTGAGATCGCCCAGCTGCCCCAGCACCGCGCCCACCAGACCCAGCAGCACGCACCAGCCGATGTGCAGCGGCACCTCCGTGCATAGGAAGAAGATGATGCGGTACAGCACCATGCCTACCATGCCGCCCACAAGGCCGCTGACCGCGCCCTCACGGGTCTTTTTGGGACTCACCACCGGCGCCAGCTTCGTCTTGCCGAACAGCATGCCGCCGAACAGGGCCATGGTGTCGCTCATGAACGCCGCCACCAGCGGAATCAGCACCAGCCCCGCGCCGTGCTCCAGCATCCGCAGCCGCAGCAGGCAGCTGAGAGCCAGCGGGATGGCCGCGCCGGCCACCAGGATGGCGCACAGCGCCGTGAAATCCATCTCCTCTTTTTTTCCGTACTCCAGCACCATGCACAGAAACAACACCACCACCAGTGCCGCCAACAGCCAGGGCATCAGCTCCGCCGCCGCCGTACCGGCGAAGCGCTCATGACTGAAATACACGTTGGCCACCACGAACACCGCCAGCGTGGCCGCAAGGCCCCACCAGCGCCGTGTCTTTTCCGGCGGCAGCACCGCCGCCAACAGCTCATGGCTGGCGATGATGCACAGTCCCATGAGCAGGGCCAGCGTAGCCCAGTCCGGCGCGGCGCACAGCACAGCCAGCAGGGCCGGTACTCCCACCACGGCCACCAAAATTCTCTGTTTCATGGATATCTCCTCACTTCACGCCGCCGAATCGGCGGTCCCGCTTCTGATATGCGATGATGGCCTTGTCCAGCTCTGCGCGGGTGAAGTCAGGCCACAGGGTATCGCAGAAATAAAACTCGCTGTACGCGCACTGCCACAGCAGGAAATTGCTGAGCCGCAGCTCGCCGCTGGGCCGGATGATAAGCTCCGGGTCAGGGATGCCGGCGGAGTACAGGTACTTCCCGAAGTTCTCCTCCGTCCAGTCCTCTCCCGCCTCGGCGCACCGCCGGGCAGCCCGCAGGATCTCGGCCCGCCCGCCGTAGTTCAGGCAGATGTTGGCCTGAAACCCGTCGCAGTGCCCGCTGATCTCCCGCGTCTCCTCCGCCAGCTTCTGCAATTCCGGCGCGATGGCAGACAGGTCCCCGAAGAATTTCAGCCGGATGTTGTCCCGCTCCATGGTGTCCACGGCCTCCAGCAGATATTGCCTCAAAAGGCCCATGATGGCGCTGACCTCCTCGGCCGGCCGCTTCCAGTTCTCCGTGGAGAACGCATACACCGTCAGATATGCCACACCCAGCTCCTTGCAGTAGGTGGCGATATCCCGGAACACCTCGGCCCCCGCCTTATGTCCGGCAGTACGCGGCAGCGAACGCTGCTTCGCCCAACGACCGTTGCCGTCCATAATAATAGCGATATGGCGGGGAAGGCGGTTTTTGTCCACCTCCCCCGCCGTATGGGGCATTTTCTTACGGAACAGATCCATCAGACGGACATCAGTTCCTTTTCCTTGTTATCCAGCAGCTTATCCAGTTCCTTGCAGCTGTCGTCGGTCAGCTTCTGCAGGTCCTTCTCCACGATCTTCATCTCGTCCTCTGTGATCTCGGAGGCCTTCTGCTGCTTCTTGAAGTTCTCCAGAGCATCGCGGCGAATGTTGCGCACCGCCACCTTGCCCGCCTCAGTGTACTTGTGGATCTGCTTCACCAGATCCTTACGGCGCTCCTCCGTCAGCTGGGGAAAGGCCAGACGGATGCACTTGCCGTCGTTCTGGGGATTGATGCCCAGGTCAGACTCCTGGATGGCCTTCTCGATGCCCTTCAGGGCGGAAGCGTCCCAGGGGGTGATGACCAGCGTGCGGGGGTCGGGAGAACCCACAGACGCGATCTGCTGAATGGGCGTGGGCGTGCCGTAATAATCCACACTGATGCGATTCAGCACGGAGGCGTTGGCGCGTCCGGCACGCACGGTGTCGAAATCGCTGATGACTGCCTCGATGCTCTTTTTCATTTTGTCCTCGTAGACCTTATACTCGTCCTTCAACATAAGTTAAGCCTCCTTCACGATCGTTCCGATTTTTTCGCCGCGCAGGGCGCGGATGATATTCTGGGGGTCCTTCAGAGCAAACACCAGCACGGGGATATGGTTGTCCATGGACAGGCTGGTGGCGGTGGAATCCATCACGGCCAGATGCCGCTTCAGCACCTCGTCATAGGTGATGGAGTCGAATTTCACGGCCGATGCGTTCTTGGCCGGATCGCTGTCGTACACACCGTCAATATTCTTGGCCAGCAGGATGATGTCGGCCTCGATCTCCGCCGCCCGCAGCACCGCCGCAGTGTCGGTGGAGAAGAACGGGCAGCCGATGCCGCAGCCGAAAATGACCACGCGGCCCTTCTCCAGATGCCGGATGGCCCGGGCCCGAATATACGGCTCCGCCACGGCGCGGATCTCCAGTGCCGTCTGCACCCGCACGTCCACGCCCTTCTGCTCCAGCACATCGGCCATGGCCATGCAGTTCATGGCAGTGGCCAGCATGCCCATATGGTCGGCGCGGGTCCGCTCGATGTGGCCCTCGCCGTCCTTCACGCCGCGCCAGAAGTTGCCGCCGCCGATGACGACGCCCACCTGCACGCCCATGTCCACACACTCTCGGATGACCTCGGCCACACGGCCCATCACCTGAAAGTCCAGTCCGAAATGCTTGTCGCCTGCCAGCGCCTCGCCGCTGATTTTAATAAGTACCCGCTTGTATTTTGGCTGGTCCATCAAATTGCCTCCCGTTTTTTACTCCCTGCCGCCGGTCAGCAGGGCGAACTTCCCCTTGTTGACCGATGGTGGTATTTTACCTTATTTCTCCGGTTTTGCATAGGGGGTAAAAGAAAAAATTTGTTTTTTCCCGCAGCCGGTGTATAATGTGAAAAACACCTGCGGGAGGAATGCATTTATGGATATGCAGCACGTATTGGGCCGCACCTGGGCGGCGGAGGGCGCTACCGCCCTGCTGCCCCTGTATTTTCTGTCGGAGAAGGACGTGATCCTCATTGACACCGGCTACGCCAAGCTGGACCGCTCCGGTCTGACCCATCTCATCGATGACAACGGCCTGCGTCTGCGGGGCATCATCTGCTCTCACGCCCACTTCG
>ULTJ01015541.1_pt1 | contig 12183 bp, 5 predicted proteins | sample 1957491 | NCBI WGS metagenome assembly ULTJ01 (sample SAMEA4835731, study PRJEB28245) | human gut metagenome | biome: gut microbiome; material: fecal sample | place: Denmark | collected 2008 | reverse complement strand
CCCGCCATACCATAACCGATACGGAACTTCAAATCGGAGAAAATATTCAAGTTCTTAATAAACTCTTCTTCTCCAATACGCCATGCAGCAGATACAGCCGGGAAATAACCCCATTTATTGTTTTTACCAAATTTAGAAGAACCATCGGCACGGAATGAAGCCGTAAACAGATACTTGTCAGCAAATCCGTAGTTGACACGTCCAAAGAAAGAAAGAAGCTTATCATCATAATTCTGACTGGATGTCGGAGTTCCCGGCAAGCCTAAAGATAAGTCTCCCAAACCAATTTCGTCATTAGGGAAATTAGTAGCCGAGGCCTTAAAGGCACGCGTCCAACGGTTGACAAATTCCTGTCCCGCCATCACAGTTAAATTGTGCTTGGCTTTTTCCCAATTGTAACTTAATACATTTGAAATCTGGAAACTGCCACCTTCTGTATTCTGAATGCTACCGTTGATATTAGTACGTTTAGCCGTAATAGATTTGTCACCAAAGAAAATTTCATTACGACGAGTATAATAATTCATACCGGTACTGTTACGGAAACTCAAGCCTTTAAAAATCTTGTAATTAAATCCTCCATTTGCTTGGAAAGTACGATATTCTTTATTGTTTGTCTCTTCTGCGGCAGACAACAATGGGTTTTGCATAACATTACCAGAATCATCAGCCAAAAGCGGATCTTCATCTGATTCTACAAGTGTACGGTCATCCCCTGTAATACCGATAGTAGGACGGTATTGCAAAATATGCTGCAACTTATTAAAACGGTCGCCATTCTCTGAAGTCCCCATACCAAATACTTTTCTTTGATCGAAAGTGATACGAGCATTGATGGAAAGACGCTCATTTGTATCATGGCTTAAACTCATAGAGATGTTGTGCTTGTTATTACCGCTATACACCATAGCCCCCTCATCTTTAAAATAAGAGTAAGCAGCATTATATTTCAGTTTATCAGTACCACCGGCCACACTGACGCGATAGTTTTGAGTGAGTGCCGTACGCCCCAAAGCTTCCTCTTGCCAATCTATACCGGCACGATTACCATAGTTGGCAGCAATATCACTGAACTTACCATAACGTTCTTCAAACTTGGCCATATCTTTTTCCAAATCTTGAGAAAGGCCGATTGTACGTTCATAGTCCAATAACACAAATTCTTGCGGAGAAAGTACATCCAGTTTTCTGGCAATCTTCTTGAAACCTACATAACTGTCAAACGAAACAGTCATCTTCTGTCCTTTCTTGGCACCACTCTTTGTGGTAATTACAACAACACCGTTTGCACCGCGCGCACCATAGATGGCGGTAGAAGAAGCATCCTTCAAAATGTCGATTGTCTCAATTTCAGCAGGGTCAAGACTGCTCATGCCGTCTTCACTGGGAAATCCGTCAATGATGTAAAGGGGTTCGTTGCTTTGAGTAATGGAGATACCACCACGTACACGAATTGAAATGGATGAACCCGGAGCACCTTCGCTCTGAGTAACCTGCACACCGGCAACACGTCCGGCCAACGCTTGCGAAATATCAGAAGTCGGAACCTTTAGCAATTCATCGCTTTTAACCGATACAACAGAACCCGTTAAATCTTTACGGGAAACCGTACCGTAACCGATAACGACTACTTCATCCAACACTTTGGCATCAACCTGCAAAGTTACATTCACAACTTTCTGCCCGTTGACTTTTACTTCCTTAGTAGTCATTCCCACATACGAGAACACCAATACATCTTTAGAAGCATCATTCACTTTTAAAGTATAGTTACCATCTATATCGGTTACCGTTCCGACACCGGCAGCACCTTTAATAGTAACACTACCTCCAATAACTTCATATCCTTCGCTGTCAACTACCTTACCGGTAACAGTCTGACTTTGCGCGTATGTCACCATACTTACAAGAGCAAAGAAAAAGATTAAAAACAATTCTTTTAAACTGTGCATAATAATTAAATCTAAGTTAACATTAATATAGTTTTATCTCGACTGCAAATGTATTGCTAGCTCACGACACAGAATAAAAATATTGTTTTGATTACTCTCACTTTTTCTCAGCTCATATACTAATATTGTTTATCCAACCCTAATTTCGTGTAAAAGCCACAATAAAAGCCTTTAAAAGGTGGTTTTCACTAACTTTTGAGACTCATTCAGCTAATAAACATTTCTCAAAAAGTATCATTGTTTGCTATAAAAAATAAGGTGATAATGGAAGTATATTGGATATCCAAATACTCTTCATTATCACCCTAACAAATAGATTACTTATGTAATTTTACATATTTAATCACTAATTTCTATTAATATTCAGTTGTATCAAGCTTCATTTCAAGAAATCAGCACGCATCGGAGCAAAACAGTCAATGAGAACACCCGGTTCCAGACATACGCAGCCGTGCAAAACGTCCGGTTCCATGTAGATGCCGTCACCTGCCTCAACTATTTTCTTCTCATCACCTACCGTAAACTCAAATTTACCGCTGGCAACGTATGTAGTTTGTGTATGATAATGTTTATGAGGAGTTCCAACAGCCCCTTTTTCAAACTTAACCTTCACCAACATCACCTGACCGTCGTAACCCATAATCTGCCTGGTGACGCCTTCACCGGCAGGTTCCCACATTTTATCTTTTTCATAGATGAAGGTGTTGCTTCTTGTTTTCTTAACCGGTTCGTCGGGAGTTCCATTATTTACCATCTGCGATGCATATAGATTGGTTATCATAAAGAGTGATACTCCACACATACATACACACTTTTTCCATGTATTCATTTTCATAATCAATAAGTTTTTAGTTGTTTAAAATCTATTATTCAGATAATGTTGCAAATTTATAAATAGTAATCTGTTTATAAGTCTTTCCGGGTAATAAAACCGTAGTGGGGAATTGCGGTTTATTGGGAGAATCCGGGAAATGCTGCATTTCAAGACAAAATCCATAGTATTTCCCGTATGTTTTATTTCCATGTCCCGCAAGATAGTCCATATTTGAATTCGGTATGTAGAACTGCATTCCGGGTTCCGTAGTATAAGCTTCCAATACCCTACCCGATTCCGGTTCAATCACCGTTGCCACCAATTCCAAGGAATCAGGCGACTTATCGAGTTTATAATTCACATCATATCCCTTTCCCGACTGCTTTATCCAACTTTCCACTTCTCGCAGGGTTGTGAAGTCATATTCCGTCCCGACAACAGGCATGAACTCTCCCGTCGGAATGCCGTCAACATCTACGGGAGTAATAAAACCCGCCTTTATCTTATAAAGATGATTGAGTACGGGGCCTCTACAACCGGTCAGATTGAAATAGCTGTGATTCGTAAAGTTGACAACCGTAGGCTTATCCGTAGAAGCCGTATAATCAAGGATAACTTCATTATGATTAGTCAGCTTATATGCCACCGAAAGATTTAACGTTCCGGGAAAGCCTCCTTCCAAATCAGCGCTTCGATATTTAAAAACAACGACAGCCGTATCTTTCACTGCATAAAACGTGTCTGTCTCGAACACCTGGCGATTAAAACCTTGCGTTCCTCCATGAATGGAATGCTCTTTATTGTTTTTCTCCAAATGATAAGTCTGGTTATTCAAGCAGAACTCCGCATTTTTTATTCGATTGGCATATCTCCCGATTGTAGCGCCGAATTTAGGGTGTTTCCCTAAATAATTCTTCAGGCTATCAAATCCTAAAACTACCGGTGCGAAATGCCCGTCCCTATCAGGAGCGGAAATATATGTCAAAGAGGCAGCATAATTAGTTACTTTAACGACCATACCATTGGCATTCGCTAATTTGAACAGTTCAATAGTTTTATCCCCATCCTGAATGGTAGTTTCCCTAGAGACGGAAACTCCCGTTATCAGAGGTTGCTTACACGAAGCAAATAAAAACAGAGCTGTTGTCAAAAGTAGAATGATACGTGTTTTCATGCAAAAATAAATATTATTTCTTACCATACTCTGTGGGCAGGCAGCCCATGTATTTTTTGAAACGCGCCGCAAAATAAGAAGGTGTATTATAACCTACCATAAAGCTTATTTCGGAAACCGTATACTTTCCTTCTTTCAACAATTGGCAAGCCCGGTTGAAGCGTATCTTATGAATGAAATCAATAGCCGACTTACCGGTAATCGCCTTCAACTTCAGATGGAGACTGGAACGGCTCATATTCATTTCACGCGCAAACAACTCGGTAGAGAATTCCACGTTATCCATGTTTTTCTCAACAACCGCTATGGCTTTCCGCAGCAGTTCCTCGTCCATCGTGTTATTGGTAAGTTTTTCCGGTTCCACTTCCGTCATATTGGAATAACGTTCAAATATCCGATAACGCGTACGCAGCATATTCAATATCTTAGCTTTCAGCACAGCCATCGAGAATGGTTTGGAAATGTAATCATCGGCACCCACCTGCAATCCTTCCAATTGATACTTCACATCCGCTTTGGCAGACAACATATAAACAGGAATATGGCATGTGCGCAGATTTTGCTTCACCAATTTGCATAATTTGACACCATCCATCACAGACATCATCACATCAGTAACAATCAAGTCCACATCTTCGTCTTTCAGGATGTCCAGTGCCTTTTGTCCGTTTTCCGCTTCCCGCATGTTAAACTGGTCGGACAAGCCATTTACCAGATATTGCCGCAACTCTTCATTATCCTCCACAATCAGAATAGTTCCACGCTTGCTGCCTTCTTCCTCAACAACCTCATCTCCGCCCGGTTCTTCTTTTTTCTCATCACCGATATAAACGTCGTGTGCATTGGTGGAATAAACACGTTGTTCTTCCACATCCCCCTTTCCGCTAAGCAATTCTTCTTGTGTATAGACCGATTTATCCTGAGGCAAATAAACGGTAAAAGTAGAACCCTTGCCCACTTCGCTCTGCAATGTAATTCGCCCATGATGAAGCTCTACTAAACGTTGTACCAAAGACAAACCTATTCCACTCCCCTCACGGCCATTTTCTACCTGATAGAAACGTTCGAAAATCTTCTCCTGTTTCTCTTTGGGGATACCGATACCTGTATCCGCTACCTGCAATACAAGATTGTTATCTTCTTTATAAAGCTTTACCGTAATGCTTTCACCCACTTCCGTATACTTAAAGGCATTTGAGAGCAAGTTATTCACTATCAAGTCCAGATAATTTTCATCAAACAATACGCTTTCATCCTGCAATTCCGTGTAGAAGTTATAATCTATATCTTTGCGCTTGGACAGGTTGTCATAGTTCATAAAGCAATTCATCACTCTTTTATAAGCATTGGCATACACCGGTCTAAGCTCAAAAATACCCAGTTCCGCACGCCGATAGTCCATCAACTGATTGACCAAATGTAGCAGACGGTTGGTATTTCGCTGGATATAGAGCAGTTGCTCATGTTCCCAATGCCCTTTAATACGACTGAGAAGTTCCTGCAAAGGCGCAACAATCAATGTGAGCGGAGTCCGCAACTCATGCGAGATATTCACATAAAAGCGGATTTTCATTTGACTTATTTCTTCCTGTTTCTCTTTGTCCAGTCGCTCCATGGCTATTTCAGCCTGCATGCTTTTACGCAACCAAAAATAACGGACAATGCCATATATCAGCAGAATAACAGATAGGACAAACAAGGTGATTGCCCACCACGTACGATACCAGACAGGCAAAATACGGATATGAAGAATGGCAGGCTCTTCATTCCATTTTCCATCATTATTTGCCGCTTTAATATAAAAGGTATAATCTCCTGCCGGCAGATTGGAATATGAAACCGGGCTGATGTCACTTTGCTTATACCACACATCATTATATCCATCCAGTTTATAAGCAAAAGTATTATGCTTCCCTGCAATATAATTGGACACCACAAACGATATGGCAAAAGAATTTTGGGAGGATGTCAGCGTGATGCGGTCTACATACTCAACACTTTCTTTCAGGATACCGGTTTCATCATCAGGGAGTACTTCCTTATTGAAGACAAACAATTTATTGATAACCGGTTTGGGAGTATAAGGATTGTCAATCAAGGTTTCGGGACGGAAAGAGGTAATTCCATTGACACCGCCGAATAGCATATAACCATTATCTTTACGGCAGTAAGACCCGGCGTTGAACTGATTGCTCTGTAAACCATCCAAAATCGTAAAATTACGGAACTTGCCATTTTCGGGGTTCAAGCAACTCAGTCCCAAGTTTGTACTTATCCACAACCGCCCGTAGGCATCTTCCAGAATTCCATAAATCACATTGCTCGGCAGACCATTACCTGTGGTAAATTGCTGTAACTCCCCGCTCCCCTCCTTCAAGGCAAAAAGCCCGTTACGGGTTCCAATCCATATACTTCCCGATGAAGATTCATAAAAGCAATTCACAAAAGCCTGCTTCAAAGCCGGAACAATATTATACTCTTTGTTAGCCAACAAAGAACCATCAACCTGATTGTAGACAGAAATACCCATTTCCCCTCCTATCCAGATGCGTTTCTTAGAATCACGGAACAGCAGGCGATTGTATTGTTGCAATTTCTCCCCATTCTTATCTTTATCTACAATCGTAAAATTTCGCTTATCTATATCAAAATGCAACAGATATTCCAATGAAGCCACCCAAAGTCCCCCATTTTCATCCGAAAGGATGGAATAGATATTATTACTCGGTATATTGCTATTTCTCCGGTTATAATATTCAACGTATCCCGACTTTCTGTGCAATACCATCATTCCCCCTGCATGCGCCCCTACATATACTTTGTCGTGCAATTCATCCACATATACGGTTTTAATATCCTTGAAAGGAACATCCATCGCCACCGGGATGGAATTAAACAAATAATTCTTATACTGCTTCGAAGCGTCATCATAATAGTTCAATCCTCCGTCACTTGTCCCAATCCACAAGTTACGTCTATTATCCTCTACAATACAACTCACCACATTATCACTCAGGGAGTTTAGAAAAGGCACGTGCTTGATGCGTTGAAATCGGTTACACAAAGGATGATAATAATTCAAACCACCCCAATAAGTACCCAGCCACATGCCTCCCTGAGAATCTTTGAATATGCAGCGCACGGAGTTCTGCGACAAACTGCCTTCTTGTATTTCAGAGCTTCTGATGGACGTAAAGCGGTCTGTTCCTTCTTTATAGATGTTCAAGCCGCTATAAGTCCCCACCCACAAACGATTTTCCGTATCCAACTCCAACGACCGTACATAATTTGAGTTCAGTCCTGATTTCCCATCTTCATACCGGTAATTCTTTAGTTCTTTAGAGTTGGTATCGTATAAATACAAGCCATTTCCTTCCGTTGCCATCCATATTCTGCTGAACATCTGGCATAGAATAGAATGTACCCTTATCCCTTGGGGCATGCTCACCATTCTCTCCAAAACATCCCCTGTAAGAGAGTATGTATATACTCCATCCTCAGCCCCGATATAAACACAATCTCCCTGACGTACCAGAGTGGTAGGTTTCAACAAATGCAGTGAAGAAGACAACGTGTCAGTCAGAAAACACCCTCTTTGCACATCAAAAATCAAAATTTCCTCCGCCGTGCCCAGCATTAACAAATCCTGTTTTATCGGAGCAATGCTGGTAATAGCTACGTTCTGTCCGTTTTTCTTATAGTAATAGTTTGAGAAAGCATCTTTGCGGCGATTATAAAGAGACAACCCCTCACGCGTTCCCACCCAAATCCGGTCGGCATCATCAACTGCTATGCAACGGGAAATATCACTGGCGATGCTATTGGAATTCATATATTGATGGCGATAAACCGTAAAGTTATAACCATCATATTTATTCACGCCGTCATACGTAGCGAACCATAGGTTTCCCTCTTTATCTTGATTAATGGCAAAAATAGTACTATTTGACAACCCTTCCTCCAGACCGATATGGGTAAAATAAATATCTTCCGCAGCATTAACATTCAAGGCAAACGGGAATAATCCTACTAAAAGTACTAACAACAATTGAAATATTTTCATAATCATAATCTATTATGAGACAAATAAACAAAATATATTAGTAAGAACAGATATTTATCAGTATTTTCTTATCTCTAACTCTCGGAAGAATACGCAAAGGTATAAAAGAAAAACCGGGAACCGGATTAAATATACGCCCATCATCATCGGTTGATTCCACTTCAACAATTCCAGCTTCACATTTAATGTTCAACACACCACCGTTTCTCCTGATGCATACATCTTTAGGGGTTATTTCTACTTCCTCGGCAGGCGACGCTATGACCGGCAAAACAAAATAAGCCGCATCGGGACAATGCTGCACACTGATTTGAACACCTTGTTCCGAGAAGGCATAATTCACCTCTACAGATACTTCTCCTCCTGATGGAGATTGTTGATTGATATCCACCAAATGAGTATTCACCTGGAAGCGATAATCGTTTTTATCTGTATGGCAGACTATATCCGTGTTTAAATCATCCAGATTGTTATATACATTCCCATCCTCAGCCAACTCAATGCGAGGAGTCCCCCCCATCAGATATTTGCGAGTGTTGCTCTGCATATTAGGAGCCTCTATCAACTGGTATTTATTCATTGTCGCAGCAAAGACAGGACCTGCCTCCGCATGCCATAGCAGAGAAAGAGCGCCACCCATCGGATGCGTCCCCTTTGTTTTATATTCAGCGTCATATCCGGTAAACGTGGCTCGCCACGGTCCCTGCGACATCAACCATGTACGGATATCCTGGAAATACCTCATCCCATAAGCCGCATCGCGGGGAAGTTCTTTGTAAGCGGCCGTCTCCACCGGAGATAGTTCCAAGAAAGAAGCCAAAGCTTTGGCATGTCCGAAAGTGTGGTGTATGCATGGCGGAATACCTGAAACACGATAGTGCATGCCGCCATACAGCAATCCGTCGAAAGTGGCTTTTTTCAACAATCCGATATTCCGGCGGATAGCCTCTACATATTCAGGATGACGGGCAGCCAACGAATAATAACCTCCCATAAAACCATCGCTTGTACGCCCGCCCCAATAAGTCCATTTAAAGCTACGGGTTCCCCAGCTATTATCCCAAGCGCCATCGGGCAACATAAATTCAAGATGGGTACTCATGGAACGCTCAATGAGCGACAGCAATTCGACATCTTTTGCCATCCCGGCATAATAGGCCATGTTGGGCAAGGTTTCCTCCACGTTATAAAGCAAATCCACAGGCAGGCAACCATTCTTCGTTTTAGTCCGTACATTAGGGCCTTCACCGAAAACAAAGTATTCATGTTCCGTGAAATACCCCCTCAAATCAGTGGCAATCTCCCGGGCTTGCGCCTTGAAAGCGGGACGGTTGCACATCTCTCCAATGGCATACAATGCATAAGTGGCGGAAGCGGAATAGTTCACATTCATATTCCTCATTCCCTCCCGTTTGCGGCTGTAGATAAAAGGATTATTCATGATAAACTCGCCGGCCTCCACCAACCGCTGTTTCCAATGGTTCCGGGTAGAGTCATCCAGTAAATGCCCATGATAATGCAACGCCTCATAGAGGGCGATAGCTGCGAATACCGTCGTACCGTTCCAGTCCGAAACATGCACATCATTCATCCAGGAGCCATCCGGGCGATGCACATTTTCCATCCATCCCATCAGGCGTTTGGCAGCATGCAGATATTTATCATTTCCTGTTTTGTCCGCCAGATACATCAGAGGAAGCACAGCGTCGCCTATACGTCCATGCATACGGGCACATGCAGGGCACAAAATCCCCCCGTCCAATGCAGGATGCGGATGCGCGCACTGATAAGTCAACAGCGTATCCATCCACTCCGTCAACAGTTTTTCAGCTTCTCCGCGTAAAGAATTATCCAATGATTGATTGTTTGTGTCCTGCACTTGGGCAGGCAAGAATGCGGCATATAACAGCAACATTACGAAGACTATGTTTTTCATTTTTCCTATGTTAGATTTCAACATCAAAAGTACGCCTTTACTCATACTTCATTAACTCATTTTATTTATATCCCGCGTACTTATGTTTACGCGCGACCCTAATATTGTTCAATCCCTGCTAATTTTGTCGAAATGTTGCTTACCGAAACAATATTGGCAGACTTTTAAACATAAAGAAGCGGGCATTCGGCACAAACGGCCTACTTTAGCGGATAGAAATAATCATGCATTAATACTTAATATTATGAAACACTTACCATTACTTGTATGTACTGCCGCCTGCGGGTTTTATTCCGCACACACCGCCGCAGCAGACAAAAAAAATGAAAGGCCCAACATTCTTTGGGTAACCTTTGAAGACACCAGCGCATACGAATTCGGTTGTTATGGCAACAAAGACGTGCACACACCCAATGCCGACAGCCTGGCAGCACAAGGCATACAGTTTATGAATGCATGGTCTGTAGCCCCGCAAAGTTCGGCAGCCCGTTCTTCACTCATCACCGGATGCTACTCCACCACCTACGGTATGGATATCCATCCTGTTCCCTACGATACCCCTGCCGACATCTTCTTCCCACAGAAGTTGCGCGAAGCCGGTTATTATTGCACAAACAACAGCAAGACGCATTATAACTCCACCACCGATAATAAAATCTGCTGGGACGAGTGTACGCCTAAAGCCTCTTATAACAGCCCCAATCGTAGTAAAGACCAACCTTTCTTCGCCGTATTCAACACCGTAACCTCGCACATGGGACGTATCCGCACCTTCCACACCGACGGACGCAGGGACTACACCCAAGAAGGTATCTATCCTGAATTGCTCACCCTTCCTTCCTACGTTCCCGACCTACCCGAAGTGCGTTCCGACTACGCCGGTCACTTGGAAGCCGTACAAGATGTGGACACCTGGCTGGGCTTCTACCTGAAAGATTTGAAGGACAAAGGACTGGATGACAACACCATTATATTCTTCTTCAGCGACCACGGCGGTTGCGTGCCACGCGGCAAGGGTTATTTGTACGAAAGTGGCCTGAACGTTCCCCTCATAGCCTACTTCCCTCCCAAATGGCAACACTTGGCGGGCGGTGTCTCCGGGAAAGATTTCAGTCTGGTCAACTTCACCGACTTAGGTCCTACAGCACTCAGCCTTGCAGGAGTGAAACCTCCCAAACACATGCAAGGTAAAGCACTTTTCGGCAAATTCGCAAGCAAAGAAAAACGCGAAATGCAGTTTGCATTAGCTGCCAACCAACTGCACCACTTTATGCCTGTACGTGCCGTCACCGACGGACACTTCAAGTACATCCGCAGCTACATCCCCTATCGCCAGTTTGCCCTGCGCAACTATTACCAATGGGGGATGCCGTCCAATAAAGCATGGGATAAACTCGTACTGGGAGGACACAACACCAATCCTGACTGGCAGTTGACATTTGAAGCCCATCCGGCAGAAATGCTGTTCGACCTTGAAAAAGACCCCGGGGAGTTGCACGATTTATCCGCCTCTCCCGAATATGCGGAAGTGCTGGCAAAGATGCGCAAAGGTTTGTCAGACCATGTACGTTCCACCCAAGACCTAGGCTTCTTCCTTCCAAACTCCCGTACCGGGCATATTCTTTATGAAACCGTACGTAAGGAAAAATATTCGTTGGAAGAACTGTACACACTTGTAGAAACCGCAGGAACAGCCACTCCCGCCGCCCTCCCGCTATTGGAGAAGGCCATTACCAGCCCCCGTCCCGACATGAGATTTTGGGGAGTGGTAGGATATGCCCAACTTGCCAGAGGAAAGCAAATCACCGCTTGTCCGCAAGCCTTGTCGGCACTTCTCCATGATGACAACCCTTACATCGCTTCCGAGGCGGCATACGCCGTTTCATACCTGGGTAAAGCACAGGAAGGCATCTCCCGGCTGATTACCCCCGTAAAGGAAGAAGACAGAAAAATAGGATATTCTCCATTGGAATGCCTATCTTTAGACCCTGCCATGCGTGACTACATCCGCCCGTTCCTGCCACAATTGAAAGAAGCAGCAGAAAACCTGCCACGCATCCAGAATGAAGATGCCGGACTCATGGCACGTGGTATTCTCGTAAATCTGGGTGAATTGGACATCAAGAACTTGCATGGTCCCGAAGCATATAAGAAAGGGTTGAAACTGAATTATGGACGCAGGCCGATGGTGCCGTTGCCTTACTAAATGATAATTTAGGGGCGTAGCGCCCCAGCAAGGTTTCC
>ULTJ01063447.1_pt1 | contig 12194 bp, 7 predicted proteins | sample 1957491 | NCBI WGS metagenome assembly ULTJ01 (sample SAMEA4835731, study PRJEB28245) | human gut metagenome | biome: gut microbiome; material: fecal sample | place: Denmark | collected 2008 | reverse complement strand
GCTGATTTCCGCCGTACGGGTTATCCTCGCCTGATTCCTGCCGATCCCGCCGGAAACAAAAGCGGTGGCGTAGTCGATAACGAATTGGGAGCGCGACGTATGCCTTTCCCGACCGATGAATACATCAGTAACAAGGAAAATGTGGAAACTGCTGTTTCAAACTACTTGAACGGTAAGGACAATTACGCTACCCGAGTATGGTGGGATTGCAATTTCAATATCAGATAAACTAATTTATTCGATAAGTTATGAAAAATATAATAAAACCTATTGCCGGTCTGCTTATTTTGGGAAGCATGGCTTTTGCTTCTTGCACGGATGTTGAGAGTATCACTATCGATGAGTCTAATGTAAAAGACCAATACCCGGAAGCTTATGCAAAGTATTTAAGTAATTTGACCGCTTATAAGGCATCCGAACATAAAGTGGTGTATGCTTGGTTTGACAACAGTAATAAAGAAACTTACAGTCCCGCACAGCACATCAGCAATATGCCGGATAGTATCGATGTGGTTTCGATGACGGTTCCAGAATTGGCCGATTTTGAGAAAACAGATATTGAAACTGTACATCAAAAAGGGATGAAAGTGGTGTATACCATCAATTATGACGAGATAAAGGCTGATTACGATGAGTTGGCATCCGATGAAAACAATACATCCTTGGAAACATTCGATAACTATTTGCAGGCGCAGCTAACCGCATTGCTTGCTTATTCGGGTGATTTTGACGGACTGATTGCCGGATTTTCCGGAAGGGACCCGCAATTTATGTCTGCAACAGAACGGGCTGCTTATCAGGCAACGCAAAATATCTTCCTGAATGCAATCAACACATGGAAGTCCGGAAATTCCGATAAGGAGCTTGTTTTCCTGGGAAAACCGCAGAATTTGCTTGATAAGACTATTTTGACGAATTGCAAGCATATTATTTTGGATAGTGAAAGCGTTTCTAATATCGGTCAGTTGAATTTATTGGTGAATGGAGTGTTGGAAGAAGGCATTCCGTCCGACCGCTTTGTCATTGCCGCATCTACCGTTTCTATTGATACGGCAGATAAAAAGACCGGATATTGGGATGGTAAACGTACAATGAGTGAGATAGCTTACTGGGTGACTGAAGAAAATGCATTGTATGAGAAAGCGGGTATCGCTATCTATGATGTGCAGAATGATTATTACTCTACCGGTGGTGCTTGCACCTATGTAAAAGAAGCGATTAACATAATGAATCCTGCCCCTATTAAATGATTAATATTATGAAACTTAAGAATATTTACTTAATCTCTTTGGCTCTTATTGCCGGTGCGTTTGCCGGTTGTACCGATGACACGGAGAATTTTGACAATCAACTGTTTGTAACTTCTAAGACCCCGGCTGCATTCTACGTGAAAACAACAGTTCAGGATGTCCAGAATGCTACGGGAGAATTCTCTCTATCCATCCCGAAACCTTCAATGCAAGATGTTACTTTTACTATAAAGGCAGACGCGGGTTTGGTTTCAGTATATGAGGATACTTATTATGTCAGTGGTGTAGAAGCACTTCCTGAAGGTCATTACAGCTTCAGTACAACGGAAGGGAAAATAGCCGCCGGTGCTTTGAAATCCGAACCGATTACCGTCTCCTTTACGGACCTCGGTAGTTTGGACTTCACCAAGACCTATGTATTGCCGGTTACGGTTGCTAATGCCAGTATTGGTGTATTGGGTTCGGCAAATACCTATTATTATGTATTCAAAGGCGCTGCACTCATTAATAAGGTAGCCAATATAAAGAAAAACAATGTATATGTGGATTGGGTAAAGCCTGATGTAGTCCAGAATATGACAACGCTGACAGCCGAAGCCTTGATTCGTCCGCATAGTTTTGACCATCAGATAAGTACATTGATGGGTATAGAAGGTCAGTTCTTGTTCCGCTTTGGTGATAATGGTGTAGAGCCCAATCAATTGCAAATAGCGACAGGTAAAGGAAACTTTACGAATGAGTCGATGGTAGCTCCGTTGAATGAGTGGACGTATGTTGCCGTGGCATACGATGCCAACGCACAAACGCTAAAAGTTTATTTCAATGGTAAATTAGTCGGTGATTTTACGGAAGTCGCTTATGGCCCGGTAAACTGGGGTATTGTTCATTCCGACGAATCTGATGGTAAACCACGTTGTTTCTGGATTGGTTATTCTTATAACAACGACCGTAGTATTGACGCTGATATTTCAGAAGTCCGTATTTGGAACAAAGCTTTGACTAAAGATGAAATCAACGCTGAAAATCACTTCTACACCGTGAGCGAAGATTCAGATGGATTGGTAGCTTACTGGAAGTTTGATGATGGTGCGGATATCCTCAGGGACTACAGTAATGGCGGAAATAATGCAACGGCATCTTCTGCATTGACTTGGGTGGATGTGGAACTTCCTGCCAACAAATGATAATCCTTAATCTAATAAAAAGTGCTTATTATGAAACATACTTATAAAATAAGATTTGCCGTATGGGCGTTCATGTTATTGGGAGCTCTGTTTACGGCTTGCGAAGACGATCTCACCCTGTCTACGGGTAATGCAGATATCTTTGAGACTGTTGACGGAACTTATGGTAGTATACATTCAGCAGCCGGAGCAAAGCAGTTGACTACCATTGCAATCAGAGATAATAAAGCCGGTGCCGGTCACTTGTACTTTGAGTTGAGCAAGAAAGCGGAAACGGATGTACAGGTAACTTTCAAAATTGATGCGGACGTGTTGACAGCTTATAATAAAGCCAACGGTACAGATTACGAAATGTATCCTGCTGATAAGTTATCTTTGGAAAATAACGGTAAAGTAACGATTGCTGCCGGAAAGAAAAAATCGGAATCGATAGAGTTGGGAATTAACCCCGGCGGAACAGTGGGCAAAACTTATGCTATTGCAGTTTCTGCCACTGCTGACAATGGGGTGGAGGTATCTTCCAATACTCAGTCTTACATCTATCTGGTTGAGGATTTGGGTATGACCCCAGATCCGACTTCAAAGGGTGATATCAAGAATCTTGTCTATGTGGAAGTGAATGATGAAAGTCCGTTGAATGCCGGTGAATATTATGTAGATGGCGTTCCTTTCTTTGATATTGTCAGCATCTTTGCCGCCAATATCAATCTGAACAACGATGGAAAACCGTATATCTTCTGTAACGACCAGGTTTCTTTCGTGCTGGCAAATGCCGATAAAATTATCCGTCCGTTGCAACAAAAGGGTATCAAAGTACACTTATCCATTTTGGGTAATCACGATGATGCCGGTATGCGTAGTTTGAGCGAGGAAGGGGCCAAGGCTTTTGCAAAAGAATTGAAAGCATATCTGGATATTTATGGTCTGGATGGTTTTGATTTTGACGATGAGTATTCTGCATACGCTGAGAAGGTAGATGGTGTGCTTGGAGCTAAATATAAAGGTACCGCAAGCAGTGTGGTATCCAGTTTGGCAGAATGTACTCCTGAAAACTATACGAAGTTGCTGAAAACATGCCGCGAAGTGATGCCGAAGGAAGATGGTGTGACATTTGGAATTTATTGGTATACAGATACTGACCATCCTAAAGGTGATGGAGTGGAAGAACTGATTGATTACTCGGTATATGGCACTTACGGACGCTTCCAAAAATATAACCAGGATATACCCAATAAAATCCAGGCGCCTTATGCCATAAATTTGGTACGTCAAGATGCCGACAATAATAATGTCCAACTTACAATTGATGTCAATGACCGTTATTTAGATAAAATCGTAGACGAGGGTTATAAGTATTTTGCTTTCTACAATCTACGTTCAACTCGCATGTATGAATATTATTTTGACCAAGTGGCAGAAATTCTTTGGAATAAGGATGTAACATGGACCGGCAACTATTATGGCCGTACTGACTTGGCTGCCAAGAAGAGTTCGGTTGGTTATGATTCATTTCTGGGGACATGGACAGTGAATTCCGCTACGGGACTATACACTTACTATGAAAATGATATTCCAAAGTGGTGGCAATGGGCGGATGATGACCATAAAATAAAATCTTTTGATATCATTATTAAGGAAGATGTGTATGGAAAAAGCTATAAGATATATGGCTGGGATGCATGGGAAACAAAGAAACAAAATGCTAAGGCTGTCACCCATGACCTTCCTTTCATCATGAATTATGATGAAAGAGGGATAGCTTTCATTCCTTCTCCTCAAGATATCGGTACTGTGGAAGGTGTTTCATACGCTATGTCATACGCTACATTTGGAAAGACTCTTGTTTGGAAGGCTTTATCTACGCCGCAAGATGCAGCCTTTTTCCTTGAAGCCACCCCTGATGGTGGGAGTGTATATCTGCGTAATGCCCAAGCAAGAGGGTATAGTTTCAGCCTGTTTACGAAAGAGGGTGATACATATACTGCTGTTGATGACCCTAAAGATACTCGCTCGTTAGGCATGTATACTTTGGTAAAGAAATAAATAATAAGTATTGTATCCTTTTTTCGTAAGAAACTGTATCTTTGCAAGATACTGATAATCAGATATTGCTGAAAAGGGTTCCTAATGTCGCCGACAATCACTCTTAAAGTCGGCGACATTTGGCCCTAAAGTCAGCGACATTAGGACTGATTGTCGGTGACACAATATGTTGATTCAATATTTTTCAAACTTCAAGTATATTTCTAATACAATCAAAAGCATGAAACAATACTTTATATATATAGTGGCTTCTCTTGCTGTTCTGATTGGTTGTACAACTCCCAAGCCTGCGGAAGTCGTTTCACCCGACGGGCATATCCGGTTGGCTTTCGCTTTGGATGGTAATAACCGTATGACTTATCAGATACAAGTAAACGACACGACATTCATTACTCCGTCATTGTTGGGCTTTCAGTCAAAAGACGGCGTTAACTTATCCGAAAACTTCCGTATGACGGGTATTGATTTCGATACGAAAGATGAGGTCTGGACACAACCGTGGGGAGAGAATAAGGAACTCCGCAATCATTACAATGAAATGGCAGTTCACCTGTCCGACACAACAGCTACGAAGCTTACTTTACGTTTTCGTGTTTTTGACGACGGAATAGGATTCCGTTATGAGTATGAAGTTCCCGGAGTGGACAGTTTACTGCTTACTGATGAACTTACCTCATTCAACGTGGCACAAGACGGAACTTCATGGTCTATTCCGGCTAATTATGAAACCTATGAATTGCTGTATCGTACGCAGCCGCTCAGCACCATCGACAATGCCAATACTCCTATGACTTTCAAGACCGGCAACGTATATGCCAGTATCCATGAAGCGGCATTGACCGATTTCCCGGAAATGACTTTGAAGAATATAGGTGGTTGTGGATTTAAATCTGAACTTGCTCCTTGGCCTGATGGCATTAAAGCCAGATTTGCGAGTAATAGCTTCAAAACTCCCTGGCGTACCATACAGTTTGCTCCGAAGGCTGTCGGTCTGATTAATTCTGCGCTTATCCTGAATCTGAATGAACCTTGCGCGCTGGAGACTACGGACTGGATTCGTCCGATGAAGTACGTAGGTGTCTGGTGGGGGATGCATCTGGGAGTGGAAAGCTGGGTGATAAATGACCGTCACGGCGCTACTACCGCCAATGCGAAACGTTACATTGACTTTGCTGCCGACAATAACATTGAAGCCGTGATGTTTGAAGGTTGGAATGAAGGTTGGGAAAACTGGGGTGGAACACAGGCATTTGATTATACCAAACCCTATGCGGACTTCGACATGGAAGAAATAGCACACTATGCTAAAGAGAAAGGTATCGAGATTATCGGCCATCACGAAACGGGAGGAAATATTTTTAATTATGAGAAACAGTTGGACAAAGCCTATCAATGGTATGCCGACTTGGGCATTCACTGTGTAAAGACGGGGTATGCCGGAGGACTTCCTGATGGATACAATCATCACGGGCAGTTCAATGTCCGCCATTACCGTAATGTTGTAAAGACAGCCGCGAAATATCACACTACACTGGATGTGCACGAACCTATCAAAGATACCGGGATACGCCGTACTTATCCTAACATGATGACACGTGAGGGTGCCCGTGGAATGGAGTGGAATGCATGGAGTGAGGGCAATCCGCCTGAGCACCACGTAATGTTGCCATTCACCCGCTTACTGGGCGGACCGATGGACTATACTCCCGGCATATTCGATATCCTCTACGAACGTGCTAAAAAGAATCCTTCGCGCAAGCAGTGGAATATGAAAGACAGTAAGGATTGCCGTATAAATACTACACTTGCCAAGCAGATAGCCAATTGGGTGATACTCTATTCTCCCTTGCAGATGGCTGCGGATATGATTGAAAATTATGAGGGGCATCCTGCTTTCCGGTTTTTCCGCGATTTTGAAGCCGATTGCGACTGGTCGGAGGCATTAGCCGGTGAGCCCGGTGAGTTTGTGGTGATTGCGCGTAAAGCTAAAGATAAATACTTCTTGGGTGCCGCTACCAACGAGTATGCCCGTGATGTAACTGTCAATCTGGATTTTCTGGAGAAAGGAAAAACTTACAAGGCAACCATCTATGCCGACGCAAAGGATGCTGACTGGGAAACCAATCCAACGGCATACGAGATAAGTGAAAAACAGGTAACTGCCGATGACACGTTGACTATCTCTATGAAAAGAGGTGGAGGGCAAGCCGTCAGCTTTATACCGGACAATCATTAACACTAATGCAAGAATATAAATAATGAGAAATATGAAATCTATTACTATGTTGGCGGGCGGCCTTTTGTTGCTGAGTGTTTACAGTTGTACTCCCGCAGCGCAAGATTATGCTTCCTACGTCAATCCGTTTATCGGTACGGGCGGACATGGACATACTTATCCCGGAGCGGTGGTGCCCAACGGGATGATTCAACCCAGCCCCGATACACGTATCTATGAATGGGACTCTTGTTCGGGATACTACTATGCGGATTCTACAATCAACGGATTCTCCCATACCCATCTCAGCGGTACGGGATGCGGCGATTATGGTGATGTGCTGCTGATGCCTACTGTGGGTAAACAAGATTATCACGCTATGGGGACTGAGAGCCAACAGATGGCATACGCTTCTGGCTTTTCTCACGATAATGAGACAGCTCTGCCCGGATATTACTCTGTATTTCTGGAACGCTACAATGTACAAGCTGAATTGACGGCAACCAAGCGGGCGGCTATCCATCGCTATACTTTCCCGAAGGCGGAAGATGCCGGATTTATTCTTGACTTGGACTATAGCCTGCAACGGCAGAAAAATGAGGAAATGGAATTGGAAGTAATCAGTGATACGGAACTTCGCGGACGCAAGAAAACCGTATATTGGGCTTTTGACCAATATATCAATTTCTATGCCAAGTTCTCTAAACCGTTTACTTATACATTGGTAACCGATTCGATGGCATTGGATGAGGGAGGCCCGCTTTTTCCAACAGCCAAAGCCTTGCTACAGTTCCAGACGGAAAAGGATGAGCAGGTATTGGTGAAAATAGGCGTGTCGGCCGTAGATATGGAGGGGGCACGCAAAAATGTGGAAGCGGAAATTCCCGGATGGGACTTCGACAGTGTATGCCAAAGTGCCCGTCAGCAATGGAATGATTATCTCTCTAAAATAGATATCAAGACTGGTGACAAGGACCAGCGGACGATGTTTTATACGGCACTTTATCATACGGGTGTACAGCCGGCTTTGTTTACTGATGCCGACGGTCGTTATCTGGGTATGGATTTAAAACCCCATCAGGGCGACGTGAACCAGCCGGTTTATACGATATTCTCTTTATGGGATACTTTCCGCGCTTATCATCCGTTGATGACCATAATCGACCCTGAATTGAACGAAGCCTTCATCCGTTCACTTATCCTGAAACAACAGGAGGGTGGCGTATTTCCTATGTGGGAACTAGCCGGAAACTATACCGGAACGATGATTGGTTATCACATCGCTTCATTGGTAGCCGATTCATATATGAAGGGATATCGTGATTTTGACGTGAAGGAAGCCTATCGGGCTTGTTTGCGTACGGCAGAATATGATACAACCGGAATATTGTGTCCTCCTTTGGTATTGCCCCATTTGATGCCGCAAGCCAAGTATTGGAAAAATAAGATAGGATATGTGCCCTGTGACAAAGATAACGAGTCAGTGGCGAAAGCTTTGGAATATGCATACGATGATTGGTGCATATCTGTGATGGCAAATGCTTTGGGGGATGAGCTTAACCGGGATAAATATGCCGCGTTTGCCGAGGGTTACAAAGTTTATTTCGACCCATCTACCCGGTTTATGCGTGGACTGGATAGTGAAGGTAACTGGCGTACACCTTTCAATCCCCGTTCATCCAATCATCGTAGCGATGATTATTGCGAAGGCACTGCCTGGCAATGGACATGGTTTGTGCCGCATGATGTAGATGGATTGGTGGAGTTGATGGGAGGTCGTGATGCTTTCATTGGCAAACTGGATTCATTGTTTATTGCTGATTCCGCATTGGAAGGCAGTACGGTTTCTGCTGATATTTCGGGATTGATAGGGCAATATGCGCATGGTAATGAACCGAGTCACCATATTGCACATCTGTATAATTACGTAGGACAGCCATATAAAACGCAGGAATTGGTAGATAGCGTGCTGCATACGCTTTATTTCAATGACCCTGACGGGCTTTCGGGCAATGAAGATTGCGGGCAGATGTCCTCTTGGTATATCCTGAATGCAATGGGATTTTATCAGGTGTGCCCCGGAAAGCCGGTATATTCTATCGGACGTCCGCTGTTTGATGAGGCTACCATTCATCTGAAAGACGGAAAGACATTCAAGGTGGTGGCACATAACAATAGCCGTACCAATAAATACATCCAAAGTATAGTTTTGAATGGAAAGAAACTGGATACTCCGTTCTTTAACCATAAGGATATTGTAGAGGGCGGCACGTTGGAACTGACAATGGGTAGTGAACCCTTGAAACAATATTGATAGAATTCAGAAACATTACTGGTAATATATAGAAGGAATGAACCGGAAAAATCATAATCCTATTTCATGGATTCCCACCGTATATTTTGCGATGGGAATGCCATTTGTAGTACTGAACATGGTATCTGTGCTGATGTTCAAAGGAATGGGCGAGGGCGATGCTCAGATTGCTTTGTGGACATCGCTGATTATGTTGCCCTGGACGCTGAAATTCCTCTGGAGCCCGTTTCTTGAGATGTTCAGGACGAAGAAGTTTTTCGTAGTGCTGACACAAATAGTTAGCGGAGTGGGGTTTGCGTTGGTGGCTTTGGCGCTGCAACTGCCGTTCTACTTTGCTGTTTCCATAGCCTTATTGGCGGTGATAGCCTTTAGCGGCGCTACCCATGATGTGGCTACCGATGGGGTATATATGTCCGAATTGGACAAACAGGAACAAGCTAAATATATTGGTTGGCAAGGGGCCTTCTATAACATTGCCAAGATTGTGGCATCCGGCGGACTCGTTTGGCTGGCGGGTTGGTTACTGAAAAGTTTCGGTGGGGTAGAAGGTGCTACGGCTGCTGTCCGTCATGAGGCAACGATACATGCTTGGATGACCGTTATGCTGATATTGGCGGCGGTTATGATATTGCTGGGCTTGTATCACATACGGATGTTGCCTTCAGGCGGAAAAGCCGCGAATGATGCAGCCACCGCCCGTGAGACATTGGACCGGTTGATAGAGGTCATTAAAGACTTTTTCCACAAAAGACACATTTGGTACTATATAGCTTTTATTGTCCTTTATCGTTTTGCCGAAGGCTTCGTAATGAAGATTGTTCCCCTTTTTCTGAAGGCGGAGCGTTCGGCAGGCGGTTTGGGGCTCGATGAACAACAAATCGGCTTGTATTATGGCACTTATGGAGCGGCTGCTTTTGTGCTGGGTTCGTTGCTGGCAGGTTATTATATTTCGCATCGGGGCTTGCAAAAGACATTGTTTTCGCTATGTTGCATTTTCAATCTGCCTTTTGTGGCTTATACGCTATTAGCGGTTTATCAGCCTGAAAGCGGTATGCTGATAGGTAGTGCCATTGTATTGGAATATTTCGGTTATGGTTTCGGTTTTGTGGGGCTTAGCTTGTTTATGATGCAACAAGTAGCCCCTGGCAAGCATCAGATGGCTCATTATGCATTTGCATCGGGCATTATGAATTTAGGTGTGATGTTGCCGGGTAGTATCAGTGGTTACGCGTGTAAGTGGATGGGAGGATATGAACCTTTCTTCATTTTTATACTCTTTGCCACTATTCCTGCCTTCCTCATCACGTACTTTGTACCGTTTACGTATCCGGATAAGAGGAAGGAGAGATAAAAAGATAATTTAATGAAGAATTAAGAATGAAGAATGAAGAATTACCTTGCGGCGTACTTGCATAGCGCAGCCAAATTCTTCATTCTTAGTTCTTCATTTCCCTAAATTCCCATTTACCAATCAGAAACAATTATATTAAATAGAAATCACAATGAGTAACAAAATCACAATTCCTTGGGAAGAGCGTCCGCAAGGTTGTACAGATGTAATGTGGCGCTATTCAAAGAATCCGGTCATCGGACGTTATCATATTCCTTCATCAAACAGCATTTTCAATAGTGCGGTTGTTCCTTTTGGAGATGGATTTGCCGGAGTGTTCCGTTGTGACAACAAGGCTGTTCAGATGAATATCTTTGCAGGTTTTAGCAAGGATGGCATTAACTGGGAAATCAGCCATGAGCCAATCCGGTTCATAGCAGGAAACACTGAAATGATAGAATCCGAATATAAGTACGACCCGCGCGTGACGTGGATTGAAGACCGTTACTGGATTACTTGGTGCAACGGATATCACGGACCCACAATCGGCATCGGCTATACATTCGATTTCAAAGAGTTTTTCCAATGCGAGAATGCTTTCTTGCCATTCAACCGTAACGGTGTACTTTTCCCACAAAAGATAAATGGAAAATATGCCATGCTGAGCCGTCCGAGCGACAATGGACATACACCATTTGGTGATATTTATATGAGCTATAGCCCGGATATGAAATATTGGGGCGAACACCGTTGCGTGATGAAAGTTACCCCTTTCCCGGAGAGTGCATGGCAATGTACAAAGATAGGGGCAGGTTCGGTACCCTTCCTGACGGATGAAGGCTGGTTGATGTTTTATCACGGAGTGATTACAACCTGCAACGGTTTCCGTTATTCTATGGGAGCGGTTATCCTTGATAAGGAAAATCCTGAAAAAGTACTTTATCGCACTCGTGAATATCTGCTTGCTCCTGCTGCTCCTTATGAATTGCAAGGAGACGTTCCCAATGTGGTATTTCCTTGTGCCGCATTGCAAGATGGGGAAAAGGTAGCCGTATATTATGGTGCCGCCGACACGGTGGTAGGAATGGCTTTCGGTTATATCGCCGAAATAGTGGAATTCATAAAACGGACGAGCATTGTTTAGGCGATAACCGTATGCTTCGTCAACATATCATTCCCTGGTAATGAAGCGTGAAGGTAGGATAATCTACCGTCACGCTTTACATAAATTGCTATTGCAATTACAACTTTAGAGAGAATTTGTTAGAGAGTTTATTTCATAGGCTCTAGCGTATAGCCTTGTTCTTTCAGTAGATTCAATACCCCGTTGTTTCCCGGCAGATGTCCGGCGCCTACGACAAAGAGGGTAGGAGCATCTTTCATGATGGTTGGCATTTTCTTGCTCCATGCTTTGTTGCGGTTGTCAAGCAGGGCTTCCAATTCACCCGGCAGGGGGTCGCAAGAGTTCCCTTCTCTTTCTTCAAAAAGACTCAATAAACCATTTAAGTCTTGAGCTTTATAGAAAACTACAGCTTTCCGGCTTGTTTCTATTGTCTTTTCAATATTGCTGATGGAACAGGATAATAACTCGGCCTGACGTCGTAGCGTTTGGCTGTTGAATAAAACATCCAATTGAGATTGGGCTGTTTCCAGTCCACCGACTTTCTTACCGTTCTGTTGGGCTTGTTGTTGGAAGTAAGTATCCAATTGTTCTTGAGGATTGAAACCTTTAAGATGCTTCATGCTGAAAATAAGTTCCAACTGTTGGCTGATAACTGCGGGCTTCAATTGTGCCAACATGGAAATGTCTGCCTTTAGATTTTCCTTCACCGTTTTGCCAAGCAGTTCGTATTGTTCA
>ULTJ01005907.1_pt1 | contig 12228 bp, 10 predicted proteins | sample 1957491 | NCBI WGS metagenome assembly ULTJ01 (sample SAMEA4835731, study PRJEB28245) | human gut metagenome | biome: gut microbiome; material: fecal sample | place: Denmark | collected 2008 | reverse complement strand
AAACTCAGGGACGCGTACATCCCTCCGCCGCCTCTGTGGCGGTATTGCCCGAAGCGGAAGAATTTGATGTCATCATCAATGAAGGTGAAATCAAGTGGGATACTTTCCGAAGCGGCGGTGCCGGTGGCCAGAACGTAAACAAAGTAGAATCCGGTGTACGCTTGCGCTATAACTGGAAGAATCCCAACACCGGCGTTGTAGAGGAAATTCTCATTGAATGTACCGAAACGCGAGACCAACCCAAGAACAAGGAACGCGCCCTCTCACGCCTGCGTACGTTCATCTACGACAAGGAGCATCAGAAGTACATCGACGACATTGCTTCCAAACGTAAGACAATGGTTTCTACCGGTGACCGTTCGGCAAAGATCCGTACCTACAATTATCCGCAGGGACGCATCACCGACCACCGCATCAACTATACCATCTATAACCTCGCCGCCTTTATGGACGGGGATATTCAAGATTGCATCGACCACCTGATAGTGGCGGAAAATGCGGAAAGATTGAAAGAAAGCGAACTATAACACACAGCCTTAAAATACTTACCTATGAAAGGGCATTTATTACAAAGAGTATTCCACACTTTAACGGAAGCGTTTCAGAATTGCATGAAACGCTTTCCGATAACCGTTTGCTTTGTGTTCGCATTGTCTGCCTTTCTCATCTATCTGGTTGCCACCGATATGGATGGAGACAGAAAAAGGCTGTTCATCTGGGGATATTATCTTTCCATCGGTACACTGCTTTCACTCACTTTGCACCTATGGAATGAGGAACTGAAAGGCATCATCAAGAAAGTAGCCATACAAATAGTAGCCAATGTGCTACTCATTGCCGATGCCCTGTTTCTTTACAACTATTCCTCCGAGCAAACCTACGCAGAACTGGGTATAGCACATGTTGCCGCTATACTCGCACTATGGCTTTCCATATTCTTTCTCTCTTTCTTCAAGGAGAAAAACGACATACCAAGCTGGAACTTCGCCCTGAATACGATAACCTCGTTCATCACAGCCAATATCGTAGGTTACATCATGAGCGGTGGAATAAGCCTGTTGGTGCTTTCCCTGCACATGCTATTTGATGTGGATGTAAGTGGGAAATGCTATGCTTATATCTTTATCGTATGCAGTGTTCTGCTTCCTACATTACTCTTCCTCGGCATGCTGCCCCAAGGCGAAAGCAAGCACAACCGGCAACCGCAATCGTTGGATTTCCTGAACGGCATCATACGTTTCCTGTTCATGCCGCTTATGGGAGGATACTTACTGGTTCTCTATATCTACACCGCACGCATCCTTTCCAATTGGGAACTACCCATCGGCTGGGTATCATGGTTGGTAGTGACCCTCATGGCCGGATGTATCGCCATCGAATTCGGCCTATATCCCACTCGTATGGGAGCCGGGAAACGGACGGACGAACGCATCGCACGCTGGCTGCCTGCACTTGTATTGCCACTGCTGATGTTGATGACTGTGGGTATCATACGCCGCTTCAACGATTATGGCATTACCATCAACCGTTTATACCTGATTACTCTCAACATTTGGTTCTACATTGTTTGCATCGGGCTTATTTTGACGAAAGCGCGCCGCATCAACTGGATACCCATATCGTTTACCATCATCTTCCTGTTGACATCAGCGCTCCCTGTTAATTATGCAAGCATAACGAAGAATACCATCCGCACGGAACTGGAAGAAGAGTTGAAACAGACTTGTGACGCCAAACTTCCTCTCTCACGTGAAGATTACAATAACTGGCTGGCGTCGCTCCCCGAGAAGACTGCAATGGAGGTGAATGACAAGTTCCTATACATTGATGACTTGTTCGGGCGAAAAACAATCGCCAATCTGGTGGAAAAAGACGTATCATTCTACACCGCCAAGTATCACTATGAAAGCGCAACCGATAGAGAGAATAATACAGATACCTACGTATCATACAACGGACAGGTACTTTCACTGACAAATATCGAAATCCCCAATGGGTATAACCGCTTCATAGCTATACCGGCAAATGCAAACAAGTCGGACAAGAATATCGAGATTCCACATAAATATGTGAAAACAGGAGTGTTACCCGTCTCTCTCGGTTTGCAAACAGGAAATGAGAACGACACGGTTTATATCGACCTCAAAACGCTTAAAGAACTCAATGAATGCAGGTATGGCGAAATGAAGCCAACCCAATTCAAATGTAATACCAATAAAAGCCTGTTTATACTCACCGGCTTCTCCATAGCTTACGATGAGCTGGAAGATGAAGACATCAGGCTGAGTATCAACGGCTACTTATTCAAGAAATAAACACTTAAAAAAATATCCGATATGAATAAACAAGAACTTTTTGAAAATATCAAGCGCAAGAAATCATTTCTTTGCGTAGGTTTGGACACCGACATCAAGAAAATCCCCGAACATTTATTGAAAGAAGAAGACCCTATCTTCGCTTTCAACAAGGCGATAATCGATGCGACCGCAGACCTCTGCATTGCCTACAAGCCTAACCTCGCTTTCTATGAAAGTATGGGTGTAAAGGGCTGGATTGCTTTTGAAAAGACGGTGAATTACATCAAGCAAAACTACCCCGACCAATTCATCATTGCCGACGCCAAGCGTGGGGACATAGGAAACACATCCGCCATGTATGCCCGCACATTCTTCGGAGAACTGGACATCGACTCAGTAACCGTAGCGCCTTATATGGGTGAAGACAGCGTCACCCCGTTCCTCACTTACGAAGGCAAATGGGTTATTCTGCTGGCGCTTACCAGTAATAAAGGTTCCCACGATTTTCAGTTGACGGAAGACAAAGAAGGCGAACGTCTTTTCGAGAAAGTCCTCCGCAAGTCACAAGAATGGGCAAGCGATGAACAGATGATGTATGTGGTAGGTGCCACCCAAGGCCGTGCTTTCGAAGATATCCGTAAGATTGTTCCCGAACACTTCCTGTTGGTTCCGGGTATCGGCGCACAAGGTGGTTCCCTGGAAGAAGTTTGCAAATATGGCATGAATAAGACTTGCGGATTGATTGTGAACTCCAGCCGTGGCATCATCTACGTGGATAAGACAGAAAACTTTGCCGCCCCCAGCCGTAAGGCCGCTCAGGAAGTCCAGGCGCAGATGGCGGAACAGTTAAAGGCGATACTCTGAACAGGACAAACAACATTATAACAATAATCAGGCAGAGTTCGGCAGACAACTATTCATGCTGCCGTCTCTGCCTTTTCCATATAAATATCTCAAGACTATGATACAATTACAAGACGTCCCCGAAGGTTACGCCTACTGCTTTGTCGGCAAAAACTGCTGCCCCAAAGCCGCCACTTGCCTACATGCCATCGCCGCACAACTGCTGGCCGAAAGCCCTAACCCGCAACCTGCTACCATCCATACGGTGAATGCCCTGTATGTGGAACGGCTGCCAGACCCTGCAACCTGTTCGCAGTACAGTAGCAACCAGCCGGTACGCTACGCCAAAGGCATGACCTGCCTCTTTGACGACCTGCCGCTGAAGCAAGCCCACAACATCCGCCGCAAAGTGATGTACTGTTTCTCTTGTGAGAGTTACTTCTACAGAAGCCGTAAAGGTACTCGTCTCATATCTCCCCAAGAGCAGCAAGCCATTGCCAACGTATTTCGCAACGCAGGACTTGACTTTCCTCCTAAGTTCGATGAATACCGAGACGAAGTAGACTGGTAATCAAAGAGATGGTAGTGTACGGTTTCCGTACTCATTGTACAGTGCCACTTTATCGGTGGTAAAGCGACGCTTTACCGGTAGTAAAGCAGCGCTGTATCGGTGGTAAAGCAACACTTTATCCCGAGTAAAGTGACACTGTACTCACAGCAAAGAACGAGTACAGTTATTTTACACTGACAGTAAAGAAGTTGCGAGAGAGAGAAATGATAATTTAATGAAGAATGAAGAATTTGGCTGCGCAATGCAAGCACGCCGCATGGTAATTCTTCATTCTTAATTCTTAATTCTTCATTCTTCATTTCCCTAACTTCCCATTTATAAACCATTCCATTTTTTTGCCATCTCCTAAAAACCAATTACCTTTGCAGACAAATAGTTAGAGATGTCCTACGAACGTAAAATTATCAACGACCCGGTCTTCGGGTTCATCAATATTCCGAAGGGGCTACTGTACGACATTGTGCGGCATCCCCTTTTACAACGTTTAAACCGCATCAAGCAAGTGGGCTTGTCGTCCGTCGTATATCCGGGTGCGCAGCACACGCGGTTTCAACACTCCCTGGGGGCTTTCTATCTGATGAGTGAAGCTATTCAGAACCTCACCACTAAAGGTAATTTTATCTTCGACAGTGAGGCGGAAGCCGTCCAGGCAGCCATCCTGATGCACGACATCGGACATGGTCCATTTTCTCATGTGTTGGAAGATACCATTGTTCGCGGCGTATCCCATGAAGATATTTCCCTGATGTTGATGGAACGTATCAACAAGGAAATGAACGGTCAGCTGACTCTTGCCATCCAGATTTTCAAAGACGAATATCCCAAACGCTTCCTCCACCAACTGGTGAGCGGACAGTTGGATATGGACCGGCTCGACTATCTGCGCCGCGACAGTTTTTATACCGGTGTCACAGAAGGCAATATCGGTTCGGCACGTATCATCAAGATGCTCGATGTGAAAGACGACCATCTTGTGGTGGAGGCCAAAGGCATCTATTCCATTGAAAACTTTCTCACGGCCCGCCGATTGATGTACTGGCAGGTATATCTTCATAAGGCCTCGGTTGCCTACGAAAAGATGCTTATCAGTACCCTGTTGCGCGCCAAGGAACTGGCGAGCCAAGGCGTAGAACTGTTTGCCTCTCCCGCCTTGCGTTTTTTCCTTTATAATGATATTAACCGGGATACATTCTATGACAACCCCGATTGTTTGGAAAATTTCATCCAACTGGACGATAACGATATTTGGACAGCATTGAAGGTATGGAGTTCACACGCTGACAAAGTATTATCCACCCTGAGCCTGGGTGTAATTAACCGTAACATCTTCAAAGTGGAAATTTCGACCGAACCTATCAGTGAGGAACGGAAAAAAGAACTAACTTTGCAAATCAGTGAACAACTGGACATCCCTCTCTCCGAAGCGAGATATTTCATCTCTACCCCCAGCATCGAGAAGAATATGTATGACCCGGCAGATGACAGTATTGACATTCTCTATAATGACGGTTCCATCAAGAATATTGCTGAAGCGTCGGATATGCTCAATATCTCTTTACTGTCGAAAAAGGTAAAAAAATACTACTTATGCTACCAACGTTTGCATAAGCAAGTATAAAATATTCATCGTAGGACAAGGAAATATAAAAAAAAAGTCCGTTATTTGTGTTTTGAAACCATCTAACAATAATAAGACATGGAGTTCTCTGCTAAACAAATTGCAACATTTATCCAAGGAGAAATCGTTGGGGATGAGAATGCAACCGTGCACACCTTCGCTAAAATCGAAGAAGGAATACCTGGAGCAATCTCTTTCCTCTCCAATCCCAAATATACACCGTACATTTACGAAACGCAGTCTAGTATCGTACTGGTAAACAAGGACTTTGTTCCCGAACAAGAAGTGAAAGCAACGCTTATCAAGGTAGACAATGCATACGAGAGCCTTGCCAAATTACTTAATCTTTATGAGCAAAGTAAGCCCAAGCGTGTGGGCATTGACTCCCGCGCTTTCGTTGCCGAAACGGCCAAGATAGGAAAGGATGTTTACATTGCCCCCTTTGCTTGCGTCGGTGAGTATGCAGAAGTCGGAGATAATACGGTGATACATCCGCACGTCACTATCGGAAGTGGCGCCAAAGTGGGCAACGATTGCATTATTTATGCCAATGCTACCATCTATCACGACTGCCGTGTAGGCAATCACTGCATCTTGCATGCAGGTTGCGTTATCGGGGCAGACGGTTTCGGCTTTGCTCCTACTCCCGAAGGTTATGAAAAGATTCCCCAAATCGGTATCACAATATTAGAAGATAACGTAGAAATCGGCGCGAATACTTGCGTAGACCGTGCCACAATGGGAGCAACCATCGTACATAGCGGCGTGAAGCTTGACAACTTGGTACAGGTGGCACACAACGACGAAATAGGTTCGCATACCGTAATGGCAGCCCAAGTGGGTATCGCAGGTTCTACCAAAGTGGGAGAATGGTGTATGTTTGGCGGACAAGTAGGTGTGGCAGGCCATATCCATATCGGAGACAAAGTGAACCTTGGCGCTCAGTCGGGCGTTCCCAGCAGCATCAAGGAAGGCAGCCAGCTCATCGGTACGCCACCTATGGAAATGAAACCTTACTTCAAGTCACAATCCGTATTCCGCAAGTTGCCGGATATGTATTTTGAACTGAATGCGCTCCGCAAAGAATTAAATGAATTGAAACAACAATTAAATAAGTAACCAATGTTGAAACAAAAGACTCTGAAAGATAGCTTTTCACTCAGTGGAAAAGGGCTTCATACGGGACTTGACCTGACCGTTACTTTTAATCCCGCTCCGGATAATCACGGATATAAAATTCAACGTATCGACGTAGAAGGGCAACCAATTATCGATGCGGTAGCCGATAATGTGACCGAAACAACTCGCGGTACCGTACTCTCCAAGAACGGGGTAAAGGTAAGTACTGTAGAGCATGGCATGGCGGCTCTTTACGCATTGGGTATAGACAACTGCCTGATTCAGGTGAACGGACCGGAATTTCCGATTCTAGACGGAAGTGCCCAATATTATGTCAGTGAAATAGAACGCGTAGGTACAGTAGAACAAAACGCGGTTAAAGATTTCTATATCATCAAATCCAAGATTGAATTCCGCGACGATGCAACCGGTTCTTCCATCATCGTGTTGCCGGATGAGAATTTCAGTTTGAATGTATTGGTATCGTACGACTCTACTATCATCCCCAATCAGTTTGCCACGCTGGAAGATATGGCTAAATTCAAGGATGAGGTAGCAGCCAGCCGTACTTTCGTATTCGTACGCGAGATAGAACCATTGCTACAGGCGGGTCTCATCAAAGGCGGTGACCTGGACAATGCCATCGTAATCTACGAACGCGAAATGGAACAGGATGCATACGATAAACTTGCCGATGTAATGGGTGTTCCCCACATGAATGCCAAGCAGTTGGGCTACATCAACCATAAACCGTTGGTATGGCCTAATGAATGTGCACGCCACAAATTGTTGGATGTCATCGGTGATTTGGCTCTGATAGGTAAACCCATCAAAGGACGTATTATCGCAACCCGTCCGGGACATACCATCAACAATAAGTTTGCCCGCCAGATGCGTAAGGAAATCCGCTTGCACGAAATTCAGGCGCCTACTTACGACTGCAACCGCGAACCGGTTATGGATGTAAACCGCATCCGCGAACTGTTGCCCCACCGCTATCCGTTCCAGTTGGTAGATAAGGTTATTGAAATCGGTGCCAACTATATAGTAGGTATTAAGAATGTGACCGGAAACGAGCCATTCTTCCAAGGACATTTCCCGCAAGAACCGGTAATGCCGGGTGTATTGCAAGTAGAAGCCATGGCGCAGACCGGCGGCTTGCTTGTCCTGAATTCTGTTGACGAACCGGAGCGTTATTCTACCTATTTTATGAAGATTGACGGGGTGAAATTCCGCCAGAAAGTAGTGCCGGGAGATACTTTGATTTTCCGTGTTGAGTTGCTGGCTCCTATCCGCCGGGGCATTTCTACCATGAAAGGCTATGTATTTGTAGGCGAAAAGGTAGTTTGCGAAGCAGAGTTTATGGCACAAATAGTAAAAAACAAGTAAAGAAATTTACGATTAGACGATTTACGATGTACGATTTATATTACTTGTAAGAATTATCACCTTTAAGTAATTATCGTATTTAGTAAGTCGCAACAAATAATCTTAATCGTAAATCGTAAATAGCTAAATCGTAAATAATATGATAAGTCCCTTAGCGTATATTCATCCCGAAGCCCAAATCGGGGAAAACGTAGAGATTGCTCCTTTTGTTTTCATTGACAAGAATGTGGTAATCGGTGATAACAATAAGATTATGGCAAATGCCAACATTCTGTACGGTGCACGTATCGGTAATGGAAATACCATTTTCCCGGGAGCGGTAATAGGCGCCATTCCGCAAGACCTGAAGTTCAGAGGAGAAGAAAGTACCGCTGAAATAGGCGATAACAATATTATCCGTGAGAATGTGACAATCAACCGTGGAACAGCGGCCAAAGGAAAAACAATTGTAGGCAGCAATAACCTGTTGATGGAAAGCGTCCACGTAGCTCATGATGCTTTAATCGGGAATGGCTGCATCATCGGTAACTCCACCAAGATGGCAGGCGAAATTATAATTGATGATAATTCCATTATCAGCGGCAATGTGTTAATGCATCAATTCTGCCGGGTAGGCGGATATGGCATGATACAAGGTGGTTGTCGTTTCAGCAAGGATATTCCTCCATACATCATAGCAGGACGGGAACCGATTTGTTATGCAGGTATCAACATCGTAGGATTGCGTCGCCGTGGTTTCTCCAATGAAACCATTGAAACCATCCACAATGCTTACCGCATTATCTACCAAAGTGGCCTGAACAATACGGACGCCCTGAAGAAGATTGAGGACGAAATGGAAATGACTCCTGAAATAAGCTATATTGTAAATTTCATACGTGAATCAACTCGCGGTATTATTCCAGGAGGAAAATGAAAAGATTTATGATTTATTCCCAACTGAAAGAATCATAAGTCTTAAATCGACATAATCGTAAATTATAATTCATAAATCATAAATTATCATGATATACAGATTTACTCTAATCTCCGACGAAGTGGATGATTTCGTAAGAGAAATACAAATTGACCCGGAAGCTACATTCTACGATTTTCATGAGGCCATCGTGAAGTCAGTAGGTTATGCAAACGACCAGATGACTTCTTTCTTCATCTGCGATGATGACTGGGAAAAAGAAAAGGAAATCACTCTTGAGGAAATGGATGACAATCCTGAAATGGATAGCTGGGTAATGAAAGATACTCAAATCAGCGAACTGGTAGAGGATGAAAAGCAGAAGTTGCTCTATGTCTTCGATTATATGACGGAACGCTGTTTCTTCATCGAGCTTTCCGAAATTATCACCGGTAAAGAAATGACCGGAGCCAAATGTACGAAGAAAGAGGGTGAAGCTCCTAAACAGACCATTGATTTCGAGGAGATGGCAGCCAACAACGGTTCACTGGATTTGGATGAGAACTTCTATGGCGACCAGGATTTCGACATGGAAGATTTCGATAAAGAAGGTTTCGGTGGATTGGACGATGGTGCCGGAGATATCCCTTACGAGGAAGATAAATTCTAATTCGGGTATTTCTACGCGTGAAAACGTTGATTGTACTTATCGGCCCTACCGGAGTAGGCAAAACAGAACTGAGCCTCCGATTGGCAGAGCAATTTCAGACTTGCATAATCTCTGCCGATTCCAGACAACTCTATGCAGACCTGAAGATAGGTACAGCCGCTCCTACTCCCGAACAGCTACAACGGGTGCAACACTATTTCGTAGGCACCCTTAAGCTGACAGATTATTACAGCGCCGCCCAATATGAAGCTGAAGTGCTGCAACTCCTGGAAACTTTATTCACGGAACATGATACCGTATTGCTGACCGGAGGTTCGATGATGTATGTAGATGCCATCTGCAAAGGCATTGACGACATACCGACCGTAGATGCCGAGACCCGCCAATTGATGTTAGACAAATATGAAACGGAAGGATTGGAAAGATTATGTGCCGAGTTGAAGCTATTAGACCCTGAATATTATAAGATTGTAGATTTGAAAAATCCTAAGCGGGTCGTTCATGCACTGGAAATCTGTTATATGACGGGGAAAACCTATACATCTTTCCGTACCCAACAAAAGAAAGAACGTCCTTTCCATATCATCAAAATCGGACTGACACGTGACCGGGAAGAACTCTACGACCGCATCAATCGCCGGGTAGAACAAATGATAGCAGACGGTTTGGTAGAAGAGGCACGCCGCGTCTATCCGCACCGGGCACTGAATTCACTGAATACCGTAGGTTATAAGGAAATATTCAAGTACCTCGACGGTGAGTGGACATTGCCTTTTGCCATTGAAAAAATACAGCAGAATTCCCGCATCTATTCCCGTAAACAGATGACATGGTTCAAACGGGATCATGAAATTCGCTGGTTTCATCCGGAACAAGAAACGGAGATACTTGCGTATCTCCGTTCCCTGCTATAAAAGCTTCAGTAATAGTTCCCTTTTTAAGGTAAAGCCGTAATCGTTTCTTTCAGCCGGATGTCCTGGCTGGAAGCGCCAATCAGTATCTCGAATTCACCCGGTTCTACCGTCCAGTTCATGTTACGGTCCAGCAATTGCAAATCTTCAGGTTTCAAAGTAAACGTTACCTGTTTCGTTTCACCCGGTTGCAGAGATATACGTTCAAAGCCTCTTAACTCCGAATCGTAAGCGATTACGCTACTCACTTTATCGCGTATATACAACTGTACAATTTCATCACCGGCACGTTTTCCGGTATTCGTTACATCCACCTTAACGGTATAATCTCCTTGTGTACGTTGTTGCAACGGAGAAACCTTCAGATTAGAATAAGCAAAGGTGGTATAACTCAAGCCAAAGCCGAATGGGTAAAGTTCACCGATAACACGGGTCGAACCGGAACCATTAGGTCCCGACTTGGGTTGTTTGCCATGTGAACCCGGCTTAAAGGGAAAATTCAGTTCAATCTGTCCCACGCTCTTCGGGAAAGTAACCGTCAATTTACCACCCGGATTGTGTTCGCCAAACAGTGTCTCCGCAATCACCGTTCCACCCTGGCAACCGGGAAACCATGTCTCCAGGATTGCAGGAATATAAGCATCCGCCCAGTTAATGGTAAGCGGTTGTCCATTGACCAATACCAAAATTACCGGTTTCCCGGTAGCATGCAAAGCCTCCAGCAATTGTTGCTGACGTCCCGGCAAATCAAGTGAAGTACGAGAACGGCTTTCGCCCGTACGATATTCATCCTCACCAAGTACGGCGATAATCACATCACTCTCCTTCGCTTTTGCCACAGCTTCGGCAATACCCTGCTTCTCCTGTTCATTCATGGGAACAGGTAATATCTCCGTTGAAGGCCATCCGGCATCCACAATATCACATCCTTTGACATAACTTACCTCAGCAGTACCTTTAAGATAATTACGTAAACCTGCCAATACAGTTACCGTTTCCAATCCATTAGGTCCGTAACGGCTGGTCATAAAGTTATCTTCATCCGCCAAAGGACCGGTTACCAGCACCTTCTTCACCTGTTGTTTATCCAGCGGAAGAAGGTTATTCTCATTCTTCAAAAGAACCAAAGCCTGCTGTTGCATCTTCTTCACAAAATCCATATTGCAATCTACCCCTCCCACTTTGTCGGAAGCTTTCGTATCCACCACGTATGGGTGGTCAAACAATCCCAAACGGAATTTTACACTCAGTACCTCAGCCACCCGCTTGTCAATGGTAGCCATCGAAATCTTCTTCTCTTCCAGCAGTCGGCGTACCGGCATAATAAAATCAGCAGGCTTGGTAAAATGCGTACGCACGTTCAATCCGGCTTCCAATACTTGGCGCACGGCCTCGTCATACGTATCCGCCACATGATGTTTAGTCTTCACAAACTCCACAGCTTCACTGTCACTGACCACATACCCATCAAAGCCATACTCTTCACGAAGCAATTCAGTCAGAAAATAATAACTGGCAGATACAGGTACACCATCCCAATCATTATAACTACTCATCACTCCCATAGGATGCGCATCCTGAATGACCTTCTTGAAAGGATACAGAAATAACTGATGCAATTCCCGTGGAGCTACATGAGGGTCGGTGCGGCAATTACCATCACGCCCTCCCTTAGGCACACTGTAAACTGCATAATGTTTTAAGGTAGAAGCCACACCATGAGACTGAATTCCATTTACCATCTGTGTTCCCATCGAAGCTATCAGATAAGGATCTTCTCCATAGCACTCCAAAGTACGTCCCCAGCGCGGGTCACGTACCACATCAAGGATAGGAGCATACACATTGGTATATCCCAACGCCTTCGCTTCTTCTCCGGCAATACTTCCCGCCTGAAAAACGAGTTCCTTGTTCC
>ULTJ01066115.1_pt1 | contig 12414 bp, 12 predicted proteins | sample 1957491 | NCBI WGS metagenome assembly ULTJ01 (sample SAMEA4835731, study PRJEB28245) | human gut metagenome | biome: gut microbiome; material: fecal sample | place: Denmark | collected 2008 | reverse complement strand
TCCTTTTTATATTTTCTTTATCTAATTCCATATTTTTGGTTTCATATTCGACTCTCGGCGTATACGGAGTTTCAAAATTTTCAACTATTCAGTTTTGTATTATTTGAATTTTATTTATTTTATCTTGGGTTATCTTTGTCTTCCATTAAATGTTTTAATCCGCAAAATATCCGTTTAAAAAATTGTATCCATTTTTATTGTCCTTTTAAGATACAATTGGCATATCTGCTTTTTTTATTTATTGTATTAGGTGTGATTATGAAACAAGGACAAAATGTATTTTTGTCTTCAAGTCCTTATAATGCATATATGGATAATTTGGAAAGCAGTAGTGCGCTTCCAATGTTTTGGCTATTGTTTATGTTTTTTGGACATTATGTTATAAGGCAAAAACAGATGAGAATAATATCCTTTCCTGTTTTGTATGTGCTATTCATGTATTTTTGCATTACAAGAGGTTATCGGAATTTACTTGCTCCCGTTATATTTTTGATGTTTTTGTTTTACTTTGATAGTAAAATAAAACTTAAATGGTTATTGTGGCTATTTCTATTTGCATTTGTAGCGATGATTGGATTAAATGCTTTAAAAATGGGAGTTGATTTTAAATGGATTTATTTGTTGACAGAAAGTGATGAATTCATCTTATCTCATCATGCTGATAATTTATATATATCCGCTCAAGGATTGGGACTTGTTGGAGATGACAGAATTTCTTTCTGGAACAGAATAATGCTTAATATAGGTTTTTTACTTGAATCCATATATCCTCCTTCATTACTTCCTGATTTTATGAAATATCCTGCAATAATAAGGTTACATGCGGATAATGGTGGTGGTGGATTATGTATTGGTGGAGCATTCTTAATGTGGGGATTTGGAGGGATTTTACTATTTGGTTACTTATTGGGTGAATTAATAAGAGTAAGCTATAATTATTCCAACAAATCACTGAAACTTATTTCTATGGTTGTTTTAATATTTTCGGCAAATTGGTTTTCTTATGACTTTCATGTGATTTTACGTTTTAGTGTTTTTGCATGTATAATCTATATATTATTTAAAGCCTTCGGATATGATAAAGAAAAATATTTTAGTTGTTAGTAATTCGCCTTTTTTTGGGGGAGGAGAACAATTTATAGTAGAAATATTATCAAATGTTCAAAATTCTTTTTTTTTAGTTCGTAATGAAAAACTATACGATGCTTTGAATACAGAAAAAAAGAGACTTTTTTCGTATAGTACCAATAATGTAAAAAAAGAGGAGTTTAGTGAGATAAAGAATGCTATACAAAAATGGAATATTGATATTGTCATTTTGAATGGTGGAAGTACTATATATTATAGTCCTTTTCTAAAAAATGTTAAGATTATAATTTATAGACATACGACTAACTTGTATGTTTCTAATTTTATAAAACGACTGCTTTATGTGATATTGTTGCATATTTGTTACATTTTCGCTCAAAAAATAATCCACGTGTCTGACTATTCTAGAAATGAACAGATGCTATTTAAAAGAAAATCATACACTGTTCATAATGGACTTCGACAATTAGACTATTCTATTAGTAAAATAAAACATAATCCCTTGAGATTACTTTTTCTTAGCCGTGTTACGGAATCTAAAGGTATAAAAGATATTGTGGAGATTGTATCAAAGTTTCCCCCTAATGAAGTCATATTGGATATTGTGGGTGATGGGAATTTGAGTGATTGGGTGAAAAATAAAACGAATGAGCAGATTCATTTTTATGGATTTCAAAAGGATGTGAGCTCTTTTTATAAAAATAGTGATGTATTTATTTTATTATCTCATTATGAAAATTGTCCTTTATCTATTATTGATGCAATGAAATATGGATTACCAATTCTTGCAACAGCTGTTGGTGGAATTCCAGAATTGGTAAAAAATGGATATAATGGTTTTTTGGTGAGTGAGAGGCAAGAATTAGAGGAAAAAATCTATGAACTGATTAAGAATGAAAAATTTTATGCAACATTGAGCGCAAATGCCATAAAAACGTTTAAAACTTCATTTTCTTCAGAAAGAGTTATTGATAATGTACAGCGAATAGTAAATTCAATATGAGAATAGGAATTGATTATAGTTTAGCGACTGCAACTCAGCGTGGAATGGGGCGTTATATTAGGGAGATTGTAAAATGTCTGATGGATATTGATGTGGAAAATGAGTATTTTTTATATACTTATTACCCTATTGTTTCATCGAAGTTAAATAAGAACTTCTATGAAAGACATATTCCTGTAAAAAATGAAATTCTTTCTGAACAGATATTTCTTCCATTATTTGCTAAAAAGGATGCATTGGATGTTTTATGGTGTCCTGGTAATACTTTCCCTTTATTTTTAGATTCAAGTATTCGTTTGGTTGTTACAATTCATGATTTAATATTTTTAAATCCAATGCGGTTTGCAGGGAAGTATTCTTCTTTTAGGCAGAAAATTGGACGATTATATCGGAAGTTTATAATAAAAAGCGGTAAAAATAAAATAGACAGAGTCGTAACAGTTTCAGAATATTCAGCGAAACAAATAAAATTGTTATTAGGAATAGATGAAGTCTCGATTACATATAATAGAATAGATAACTTTTACAAATTGAAACAGCAAATAGCTATAGATAAAAAAGAAACAGATTTCTATTTTACTGTTTCCGGAGATGCCCCAAGCAAGAATCTTCTTTATCTTATTGAAATTTTTAAGGATTATTTCCCTGATGAGAATTTGTATATTGCAGGAGTACCTAAATCTTCTGAGTTGAGAAAACTTAGTGGTGGAAATATACTATTTTTACCTATGGGAATGGAAGATTCTGAAATGATGGCATATTATTCAAATTGTCAAGCTTTTATCTTTCTGTCATTACAAGAGGGATTTGGAATTCCTATATTGGAAGCTATGGTTTGTGGTGCTAAAATCGTGTGTTCTAATACAACATCTCTTCCTGAAGTTTTAGGAAATCAAGGTATATTAGTAAATCCTTTAGATATAAAAGCAATTGTAACGGCTATCAATAATATAGATAGTTATAAGATTGATTTTGTAGAAAGAGAAAAGTTTATTGAGAAGTTTTTAAAATGGAATGATTCGGCGGTAATTGTCCATAACTTACTTGTAGAAACAATATCTTAAAAATGAAAAAAATTCTTTTTATTTCTTCTCGTCCTATTTATCCAATAGTTGGTGGGGATCAAATTCGCACAGCACAGCAGCTGAATTTTCTAACAGAAAGATACTGCGTTGATATATTTTATTTGAGTGCAACCAATAATACTGAAAATATACAAAAAAATCAGCCTAAAATTAGATCAGAATATAGATTCCATTTACCGAAGATTGTCAGTTGTTTACATACATTTCGTTTTTTATTCAACTATCTTCCATTACAAGTTAATTATTATTATAGCAAGAAAGCAGAAAAATATATTAGAAATAATTTATATAAATATGATGCTGTATTTTGTAACAATATAAGAACTGCTGAATATGTGAGGAAGGCGAAAGGAATTATTAAAATAATAGATTTTGTAGATGCTATATCCATGAATTATGAAAAAGCGAAGGATAAAGCTAGTGGTATAAAAAAACTGATATATACTATAGATTATCAACGTTGTAAAAGGTATGAGCAATTGATTCTTAAAACGTTTGATAGCTGTGCTATTATTTCAAATGTAGATAAACAATATATTCTATATGGCAACAAAGATTTATGTGGTAGGGAATAAAGTTGATATACCAGATTTGCAAAAAGTATCTCAACATAATTATTTGGATACGATAGTATTTGTTGGAAAAATGAATTATGAACCGAATGTTGTCGCTGTTCTCCATTTTGCTAATAATGTGTTTCCTATACTGTGTTTAGATTATCCCAAACTAAAATTTGTGATTGTTGGTGCTCATCCTGATGAGCGAGTCAAAAAAATGGCAAAGAATGAAAATATCATTGTGACAGGATATGTAGAATCTGTTGAACCATATTATCAGCGTGCTACGATTGTTGTGGCCCCTATGTTATCTGGTGCTGGAATTCAAAATAAAATTATACAAGCAATGTCTTATGCTTGTTGTGTAGTAACAACATCCATTGGTGCGGAGGGATTACATATAGACAATGAAATTGCTATTGTTGACAAGGATGAAAGTATGATTGAGACGATTTCTTTTCTGTTATCAAATAGAAAAGCACGACTTTTAATGGGCAAGAGAGCACGACAGTATGTTGTCAATAATTTGTCAGAAGATATTATTCGTAAACAATTTAGTGATTTTATGAGTAAACTCGATGAAGTAGCATCCAAAAATGACGTGTAAATAGCTTTGAAATAGCGATTTTTGCCGCTGTAATCAAAATGAGAACCGACAAAAAATCAAAGTTACTAATAGAGTTCATGTATCAGAACAACACCTTGAAGGAGGTTGTCGAACTGTTGAAATCCGAGCGTTCCTCCTCAAACTTGGACTATAAATCCAAGTTTGAGGAGAACCGTGAGCAACTTTCCCTGATGAACCAACATAAATATGGTAGTAATAGTTAGTGCCCAATTTTGTACATCCGGAACTTGGTTGTTGGAATAATAATCGTATCTTTGCTTCAAATGAATGGTTGAATAGAAGATGCAATATTGTCGGCTGCTTGATTGTTTATAAATTATAAAAGAATGAGTGTTTAGTTTGAACTTAACTTTATATGAGTAAATTTGCGCTTGAGAAGATAGAACTTATCAAAGGAAGGCAAACTTTCAATAAATTGCTTGTTGACGGTAAAGCCCCTTTCGACAGTTTTACAGAGGAGTTGGAAGAGCAATATGAGAGTGAACTGGGTTCTATCTATTACCGTATGGAAGCTGTCGCAAATTTGCAATCGCTCCCGAAAGATAAATTTAGGGAGCTGAAAGGTGGCAAAGGGGACGTGAAGGAATATGAATTCAAGTCAAAACACCTGAGAGTGTATGCTATTCATCAAAAGGATGGTAAGATTGTGGTAATGGGTGGATATAAGAATTCACAAGACAAGGACATTACGACTTTCAGAGCCTTGAAAAAACAATATATTGACTCTCTTAATATTAAAGAAATATGAAAACAAGAGCTGAACTTCTAAAAAACAAAGGATATTGGACTGCAAAACTCCAGACTGAGTTGTTCAGAGAAATCAGTAAGTTTATGCAAGAAAAAGGCATGAATAATACCCAACTCGCCGCCTATTTAGGTTGTAGCAAAGGCTATGTGTCGCAATTGCTGAATGGAGACTTTGACCACAAATTGAGTAAGTTGGTAGAACTGTCATTGGCAATAGGAAAAGCTCCCTTGCTGGAATATGTGGATATGGAACAGTATATAAGCGGGGATAAAGAATCTGTTGTTTATGAAACATTTACGGTGTTGAAGAATGACAACTTTACATCTTGTTTCAAAGAAAGTGATAATTTTTTTGTAAAAAGGGCTTGATTATGGCTATACCTTATAGATTATTTAAAATCGAGACGAAGCAATTCGCCATGTTTCCCGACCTTTTCGTTGCCGGAAAAGAAATGACGGTAAGTACAGAATTAAGTTTCACACCCAGTACGGACAGAACCGCTATAAGAAGTATAGTGACGTTGAAGTACAAACAGGAATATGACTTGCTTATGATATTGGAACTGGCTTGCTTCTTTAAAATAGCACCCGAAGGTTGGGATGAAATGAAGGAAAACAATCGGTGGAAGGTTCCTGCGGATTTCTTGAGATATATGGGAACCATCGTAGTGGGAACCGCACGTGGAGTACTTCATACGAAGACGGAAGGCACAGTGCTGAATGCTTGTGTATTACCTCCTATTAATGTGGCAGAACTGGTGACAGAAGACCTTACTGTATAAGTTTTCACAGTTCCCTGTATTCTCCCACCGCATCGAAGTATGGACACGCCTTCAGGAGGGTCTCATCGGTTAGCGTCTAATTTTGCCGTATTGCTTAACCAATCCTAAAACCAAATCTTTGCTCTTGTTAAATCAAAAGCAAATTTTATGTATAGTTACAATGATTTTGAGCGTCTTTTCGTCCGGTACAAATTAGAAGGTGTTCAGTTAGGTGAAAGCCCTTCAGTCTGACGGTTACAATGTCTATATGTATCTGGATAATTATATGGTAGATATTGAACATCTTTGTTGCATGCCCCATGCACGAGCTAAGTTCAAGTATGCGTTAGAGCAGGGCGATGAGAAGGATGCTGCATTCATATTGGAGTTGATCGGTGAGCTTTACAAATTGGAACGCGAGTATGAAGAAAGCAAGTTGTCTGCCGAACAGATAAAGCTTTGCCGGAACAACTTGAAGACAAAAGAAATAATCATAAAGTTACGCAGTAAGCTTAATGTCTTGCTCAGTGACAATCATTCACCGCGAGGTTTATACGTCCCTTAGCCTGTGAACGAAAGAATTCATTGTTTTTCGGAAGCGACAAAATGACCCGCGTTTCAATGGTATATCATACCATCAACTCAACCCATAGGATGCAGGGTGTGTCAGTGCAGAATTATTTCAAGCAGTTCTTCAGTGAGATTGTTAAAAGACGAAAGGATTATGAACATTTATTGCCCTTGACAATCGAATTGAACTAACAACAATTCTTAAAAATCAATATCTTTTTTGACGTTATTTATTGGGAAACCGCCTTGTGGCGGCTTTCCTTGGGCTATACGTCAAAATTGAACGATAACCAACAGACACACCCCAATAGAATATTAACACTAAAATAATTATGGAAATCAATTATAAACTTTTAGATACTCAGAAGATTATCAGCTATATCCAGTCTGGTGCGGATGTAGTTACAGTAGAGGATATCATTCAGAATTCCGGTGCTGACAAACTCCGAGTATATCCCGCACTTTTCGAATTGGAACAGGAGGGGATTATTGATGTATTAGAACGAGAAGAATTGGGAGCACCAACAGTAGTATGTAAAAGAAGAGACTCCTTTACAGTTTAGAGTGACATTTTTATGATAAACGACAGGTAACAGCGGTTATTTGTTTTAGGCGGTAGCCGGGATTGCTTAGTTTGAGCGATTCCGGCTGCTTTATTATTTATAAATTAAAGATTTCTTGCTTTTCGAGAAAAGAGTAGTAACGGCAAGGATGTAAATACTACAGATGTAACCATCTATTGAAATATGTTAAAAGGGTTAAGTTCAGAGATTAAGCTTGAACTGATATCTAAATTATCAGCCTCTCTACTAACTAAAAAAAAAATTAAATTAACCGAGAAAACTAATTGGGTATCTCAGTTTATAGGTAAATGGAATGACTCTCGTCCTGTTGATGATATAATTGAAGATATACGTAGTTCTCGTTCCGCTAATAAAGAAATTGAATTATGAAACAGTATCTTCTTGATACAAAGGATTAATTCTTGTAACAGATAATTTAAAACATTTTGTAAATATACAAGGCTTATCTATTGAAAATTGGGTAAATCGCTAAGTTCAATATCCCTAGCTTTTCTACATTATTATACGTATCCCATAAAAATAGTGATTATATAATAAACACTATTAGCACAGAAATTTGTACTTTTGCACTCCGTTTAATGAACCTGAATAGAAAACTTTAAAATACGAAATAGAATGGCAGTAGAATTGAAAGACCTTACCAAACGTAGTGAGAACTATTCTCAGTGGTATAACGAATTGGTGGTGAAGGCCGATTTGGCAGAACAGTCGGCTGTGCGTGGTTGTATGGTTATCAAGCCTTACGGATACGCTATATGGGAGAAAATGCAACGTCAGCTGGACGATATGTTCAAGGAAACAGGACATGTGAATGCTTATTTCCCGTTACTTATTCCGAAATCATTCCTGAGCCGTGAGGCGGAACATGTGGAAGGTTTTGCCAAAGAGTGTGCCGTAGTGACACATTATCGTTTGAAAAATGATCCAAATGGTGGGGGAGTCGTGGTGGATCCTGCCGCAAAACTGGAAGAGGAACTGATTATACGTCCGACCTCGGAGACTATTATTTGGAATACTTATAAGAACTGGATCAATTCTTACCGTGATTTGCCTATCTTGTGCAACCAGTGGGCTAACGTGTTCCGTTGGGAAATGCGTACCCGTTTGTTCTTGCGTACGGCTGAATTCTTGTGGCAGGAAGGACATACCGCTCATGCTACCCGTGAGGAAGCTGAAGAAGAAGCAGTAAGAATGTTGAATGTATACAGCGAGTTTGCTGAGAAATATATGGCGGTGCCTGTTGTCAGGGGTGTAAAATCTGCTAATGAACGCTTTGCCGGTGCACTTAACACCTACACCATCGAGGCCATGATGCAGGATGGTAAGGCCTTGCAGAGTGGTACTTCCCACTTTTTGGGACAGAACTTTGCCAAGGCATTCGACGTGCAGTTTGTCAATAAAGAGAATAAGATGGAATATGTATGGGCTACTTCGTGGGGGGTATCTACCCGCTTGATGGGAGCACTTATCATGACGCACTCTGATGACAATGGTCTGGTATTGCCGCCGCATTTGGCTCCGATACAGGTGGTTATCGTACCTATCTATAAGAATGCGGAAATGCTGGCGAAGATTGACGAGAAGGTAGCGGGGATTGTTGCCAAGTTGAAATCGCTGGGTATCTCCGTGAAGTATGACAATGCTGACAACAAGCGTCCGGGCTTCAAATTTGCCGATTATGAAGTGAAGGGTGTTCCTGTACGCCTTGTAATGGGTGGCCGTGACTTGGAAAACAATACAATGGAAGTGATGCGCCGCGATACGCTGGAAAAGGAAACACGTTCTTGTGAAGGTATCGAGGAATATGTAAAAGATTTGCTTGAAGAAATTCAGGCAAATATCTACAAGAAGGCGCTTACTTACCGTAATAACCGTATTACATCCGTGGACAGTTATGATGAGTTCAAAGAAAAAATCGAAGAAGGCGGTTTTATTCTGGCTCATTGGGATGGGACAACGGAGACTGAAGAAAAGATTAAGGAAGAAACAAAAGCTACTATCCGCTGTATTCCTTTTGACTCCTTTGTACCGGGTGACAAAGAACCGGGTAAATGTATGGTTACAGGTAAACCGTCGGCTTGCCGCGTGATATTTGCACGTTCTTACTAATAAAGATATACATATATACTTTATATATCAGGGGGGGATATGGTCGGAAACGACTGTATTCCCTTTTTTTTATCGTTTTTTTGTAACCTTCATCGCACATTGCTGAAACTAGTTTCGGTAATTTTTGCGCCAACAAAAAACAAATCCTTCTACTTCGACATGCTTTCTTCCTTTTTCTCCTGAAGTTTCTTCAATCTCTTCAGTTTCCATTTGTTCCAAAAGAGTAACTCGTTCCATTTATTGAAGTCTTTCTTGAAAACGATACCGATGCCTTGGGTGGTCAGATTGGTCTTGGTATAATAACGGTCATTCGTTTCGTTATAGGCTTTCAGGCGGATATCTCCGGAACGGTTTACCAACCATTCAGCCTGAAAGTCTCCCACAAAATTAGTATTAGCAATCGGGTTGTCACGATAGCCGAAATTACCGTTGATGAGCAGTCGGTTGTTCAGCAACTGCCCTGAAAGCATCGTTTCAAATTCCATATCAGTCCAGCCTTTTTCTCCCGTACTGAAGTTAGTACCTATGTTCCAGTTGTTACTGTCGATGATATGCGAAAGCGCATTGTTCAATTGTCCCGAAAGGGTAGAGGACAATACGCTCGACATCATATTGGAATTGCCTGTGGCATCTACATTCTCGGGAGTATAGAATTTACCGATACCCAGCAAATAGAGTATCTGCATATTCATCTGTTCTTCCGTAGGGATATAGTTACGTATCAGCGCCTGCACTTCGTCACGTTCATTGGGTAGTTCGATACTCAGTTTTAAGGACGGAGAAGTGAGTTGCCCGGTCAAATCCATGATACAATTCACTTTGATATTGGTTTGGTCAACATAATTGCCGGCATTGGGCACTAAATCGTTCAACGAAGCTGAACTGACAAGATAACTTGCCCGTATATCAAGCGTGGCGTCAAGAGGAGGACCATTGAAATTGATATAACTTCCATCTTTGATGGTAAAGTCCTTGCGAATGACTTCCTGAAGGCTGAACTTATAAATTCCCTGACTGATGCGGTAATTGCCGAACATCTTGACATCTCCTTTATTATAGAATTCGGTACGGATATTTCCGGAGCCTTTTCCACTGATGTAATCGCCTGCGATAGGATCCATAATGATTTTCATCGTAGCATCGGGGGTAGCATCGATAAGGAGGTTCAGACGAATATCGGTATCACTTTCTTTCTCTGCTATCTCTTTTTGAGCTTGCTCGAAATCGGAAATGAGAAGGATAGAATCCTGTACAGCGCGACGCGGAGTTTTATCCACAAACCGGATAAACTGGTTGCTGACAGCAGACGCAACGCCTTCCTTCATATACACGAAATTGGTATTACGGTTGGTAGTCATCGCCACATCAATATTGACACCATCGGCTGCGTTTCCGGCAATTGTAGCATTACCCGTACCGTAGACGGTACCATAGAATGGATAGTCGAGAGATTCTTTAGTATTCATTACCAGCATATTGTTGACATCGAACTGGAAACGGTATTCCAGATTTTTGAAATGCTGGTAATGCAGATGGCCGTTCATTCTGCCTTGATGTCCGCGCGTGTCAAAAATGCGATTGTTATGGAATGTCAGTCCGTCCGGCTGAATAATGATACTATCTTTCAAAGAAAAGGTAGTGTTGAGTACGTCCACTTTTAACGATGCATCACCGAAGACGCGTCCTTCCATGGTGAGTGCCTTGAATTTACCATAGAAATGTACATGGCCGGTGGCACGCCCGCTAAATTCGGGAGTGATACTGTGCATATAGTGATGTATGAACTTCAGGTTCGTATTGTTCGCTTCTATTTGTAAATCGAGCGAACTAGTGGGTTTTATGGGATAGACATAACCGTACACATGACTCTTGGCGATATCTTTCTCACGGATATGGGCGTCAAGATAGATACCTTTCACGTCGTGATGCCATTCTCCGTGAATATTGGCATCGCCAAGCAGGCCATCATTCAATCCGAGGTTACGAATGAACAAATCCGTACTCATCACCGGTTTTTTCAAGACGCCACTGGCATAAGCCGGACCGGTGGCTTCACCTTTAAAGTTTACGCCAAGATTGGCTATGTCAAACACGTAACCGATATTAATATCTTGCAAATTTAGACGTACCGTGTCTTGAGGCTGGTCGGATACAATCCCGTTGATGCGAAGATGGCGTTCCTTGTGACTGAAATAAAAGTTGTTGATATGTATTTTCCCCGAGTCTACTACTATTTGCGAAGGATGTATCTGCCAAAGCGTATCATTGAGAATAACATGGGTAGGCTGCACATCAACTACGGTTTTTAAAGCCGATTTCTCTTTTTGATTTTTACGGGAGGAACGCTTATTAATATCAGTGCCATCCTCCCTAGCACGGATAAACTGTGTAACAGCGGCTAATTTTCCGCTATAGGTTACAGAACTGCTGTTACCCCAATTCAATACAGTCTGGATATGGTCGTCCTTGGCTTGTGCCTCCAGTGCCACATTTACAGACCCATTCACCTTGCGATTGGTGAAACGAACCCGTGCCTGGAACTGTTCACCGGGATTTTCACATAGAAGCATGCCCGATTCAATGAATTTCTCTCCATAACTCAGACGAGGAAAATAGCCTTCCACCCGTAACCGCTGCGCCTTGTCGTTGAAATAACCTTTCAAAGTAGAGTGGGTATATACTTTCACAGGTATCTGGAAGACGGTGGACAGTAGTTCCGTGTCGAAAATATGCAGGTCGAAGTGGAAGTTGTTTTCTGTTTCCTGGGGTTTCTTGTCCGGCAATATCAAAGCCGGAATATAACGGCGCATGATATTGAGTACACTGCCGGGAAGTGTTTGATAGGAATAATCTCCTTCAATACTACCTTTCAGAAAGCCGGAATTGATAGTAAGCAACTTATGTTGTTTGTCTTTCTGAATGGCCGCAATTTGCAGATTGTCCATGAAATAGTTCTTATCCGGTGCAGTGAATTGCAAACTGTCTATATTGATTTCACCGTTCATGTCGTCAATAGAGCCTCCGGTGAAATCAGCGGTTACCTTAACCGATATTTCCGTATCCTCATATTTAGGTGATAAATGGAGGTTGTGCGGGCGGAAATGCTCCAGGCTGGCACGGAAATTAAAGGTGGGGACCTGAGTGGCAATGTTAATGGCGCCATTCATTTCCAACGAAACATTTTCGTCATCCAACACTATTTTCCCATTAAATCCCCCCTGTTTGTATTCCCCATCCAAAGTGATGTTCTCGTAAGTATAATCACTATAATCGATGGATTC
>ULTJ01053985.1_pt1 | contig 12443 bp, 8 predicted proteins | sample 1957491 | NCBI WGS metagenome assembly ULTJ01 (sample SAMEA4835731, study PRJEB28245) | human gut metagenome | biome: gut microbiome; material: fecal sample | place: Denmark | collected 2008 | reverse complement strand
CGGCATTCCGGGTTTTTGTGATACCTACGCTGCCGAAATAGACGGCAAGTATATAAAATGTGGTATCGGAAGCTCCGCGTGCCACGCAACTCATGCGGCCTACAAAGGAGTCGGCGCCGTGTTGCGTCATGGTATCAATCATCAGCCCGTTGGCGGCGCTGCCGCTCAATGTCTTCATCAAAGCGGTGGGCAGGGCGCCGGCAAAGCTGGTATCGATTCCAAAGTACCCCACGATGGCGGCAATGCCGTCTATCAGCATGTCCATTGCTCCTGAGGTGCGGAAAACCGCGATTCCAACGAGAAATGCCACCAGGTAGGGGATGATGCGTACGGCGGTAAGAAAGCCTTCTTTGGCTCCTTCGATAAAGGCATCGTACACATTGATTTTTTTCCATAATCCCCATACAATGAAAAGCAGAATGATACTGAAAAGCAATATGTTCGCTGTTAATGTGGAATAGATGCCCATATCCTCACGGCTGACTTGCGTAAACATCCAGATGAGACCTGCAAAAAATAAACTGATGCAGCCTACCAGTATTAGTATTGGCTTGCATATCAGATTGATACGTTGCGAAATGCTGACGGCGGTAACACCCACGAGTGTGGATATGGAAGTGGTGAGCAGCGTAGGGATGAAGATATCCGTGGGCTGCGCGGCTCCCAGTTGGGCGCGATACATCATGATGCTGACGGGTATTAGTATCAATCCTGAAGTGTTGATTACCAGAAACATAATCATCGGGTTGGTGGCGGTGTCTTTCTTCGGATTGAGCTCCTGAAGCTCTTTCATGGCTTTCAGTCCCATCGGGGTGGCAGCATTATCTAACCCTAACATATTGGCTGACAGGTTCATAAAGATAGAACCCATGGCAGGATGCCCTTTAGGTATATCGGGAAATAGACGGCAGAAGACGGGGCTTAGCCAGCGGGAGAGGGCATTAATCATGCCGCTGTTCTCACCGATTTTCATTATTCCCAGCCAGAGGGCAAGGATACCCGTGAGCCCAAGGGATATTTGGAACGCATTTTTGGAAGAGTCGAAAGTAGAGTTGACGAGCTCTGTGAAAATCTCAGTATCTCCCATAAAGATGAGCTTGACAAGAGCCACGATGAAAGCTATTACAAAAAATGCTACCCAAATGTAATTTAAAACCATGTATAATTGTATTGTTGGTGTGAATTAATATTTCTTTTCGTTGGCGAGGTTCCAAACGTTCAGGAAGGCCGCTTTCGTTATCTCAGTTACTTTGTCCCAATTCAATCGGTCTGCGTGGTCCGAAGGTTGGTGATAGTCGGGATGCCCGTCGGTGTGATACCAGATTACGGGAATGTCACGTAAGGCAAAAGATGCGTTGTCGCTTCCACCCACGGGACGGTCCCAGGCACGATAGTCGGGTTTCAGCCGGAGGTTGTAGCGGGCGACATCCTGTTTCAGCCAGTCGCCGAAAACCGGATGGGAGGCTGTGTAAAAGTAGACTACATGTTGTGGTTGTTCAGGGTTGTGGTTGCGGCCTATCATGTCGAAGTTTAGATATCCCTTTATCTGATTGATGGCGGGGAAAGTCTGTACGAAATACTTTGAACCGAGCAAACCTATCTCTTCGCCATCCCAGAAAGCAAAGATTACGTTGCGTAGCGGTTTTTGTCCGCTGGCGGCAAATGCGCGGGCTATCTGCAAGACGGCGGATACGCCGGAGGCATTGTCGTCGGCACCATTGTAGATTTGGTCGTTTGCCAGGGTTTCATCTACACCCAAGTGGTCGAAATGGGCACCTACGATAACATATTCATCGCAGCGTTCCCCCGGAATGAAGCCTAATACATTGCTCATCTTCAGCAGGCGGTGTGTCCCTTGCCGAAGGACAGCGATGGAGTCGGGATGTACCTGCCACTTTCCCCGCAGTTGCCGTTCTTTGTTGTATGCTTCGAAAGGTTGATAATAAGTGTCTTTTTCAAAGGGAGCGATGCCTGCCTCTTTCAGGCAAGATGCCAGATAGCGGGCTGCAACCCTTGAGCCATTCTTGCCGGCTTCGCGTCCTTGCAGTTCATCACCGGCAAGGAAACCGACAATGGCTTCTGCCGAAGTGCGGTTGATGTTTTCCAGTCCTTTTTCACGGGCGGATTGCGCAAGGATGGATTGTACCGAGAAAAGGAGACAGATTGTCCCTAAAAAAGCTTTATACATGTCGCGGGATTTTGTAGATTAGACATATCGATTGCAAAATTAAAGATAACTTTCCATAGTTTCTATAGATTTATCGTATTTTTGTCTGCTGACGAACGATTTTAAGTGCGTGTAAATCAATATAGAATAATGAAAAAGAAAGAAGAGCAATCAGGCGTAAAGATGCAAAATAGCGCGATTTCAACGGAAGAAATCATTGCTGTCGCAACCGGCATACAGCAGGAATTGGAGAACTATATCGACCCGGTGAAGCGGGAATATCTTCCGAATTTCTTTAAGACCGGAAAAGGGCAGTATGGTGAAGGGGATAAGTTCCTGGGGGTGGTTGTACCGAATACCCGCCTGGTGGCAAAACGGCATAAGGATGAATCTTTTGAGGTGATGGCGCGATTGTTGCAAAGTGAGTGGCACGAGTGCAGGCTTTGTGCCCTGCTGATGCTGGTGGAACGCTTTAAGAAAAGCGATGAAAAGGGGAGAAAGATGATTTATGATTTCTATCTTACGCAGACTGCCCGCATCAATAACTGGGACTTGGTCGATTTGTCTGCTCCTGGCATTGTGGGTGAATATTTGAAAGATAAGTCCCGGGAAGATCTTTACCGTCTGGCGGATAGTGAGCTCCTTTGGGACCAACGCATTGCGATTGTTTCTACTTATACGCTTATTAAAAACGGTGATTTCATCGAAATTCTCGCACTTTCCGAGCGTTTTCTGAATACTCGCCACGACCTGATGCAGAAAGCCGTAGGCTGGATGTTGCGGGAAATGGGTAAGCGCGACAAGGATATATTGGTACAGTTCCTTGAAAAATACAGTAAAGTGATGCCGAGGACGATGCTTCGATATTCCATTGAGAAATTTACTGAAGAAGAACGGAGAGAGTTTATGAAGAAGTGATTATCTTTGTAGCTGTATAACCAATATAAAATGGAACAGGAAAATTTTGATATACGCAATCAGCAACCCATCAGCAGTAAGGAGCGCGATTTTGAGAATGCACTCCGCCCGTTGAATTTTGAGGACTTCAGCGGACAGGATAAGGTGGTTGACAATTTGCGCATTTTCGTGAAAGCGGCTCGCCTTCGAGGGGAGGCGCTGGACCATGTGTTGCTTCACGGCCCTCCCGGATTGGGAAAAACGACGCTTTCCAATATTATTGCCAACGAACTGGGAGTAGGGTTTAAGATAACTTCCGGTCCGGTGCTCGACAAGCCGGGCGACTTGGCGGGAGTACTTACCAGCTTGGAGCCGAATGACGTGCTTTTCATTGATGAAATCCACCGGTTGAGTCCTGTGGTAGAAGAGTACTTGTATTCTGCCATGGAAGATTACCGTATTGATATCATGATAGACAAAGGCCCCTCGGCACGAAGCATACAGATTGATTTGAACCCTTTCACGCTGGTAGGCGCCACTACCCGCAGTGGTTTGTTGACCGCACCGCTTCGTGCGCGTTTTGGTATTAATCTGCATTTGGAATATTATGACGATGATGTGTTGAGTGGCATTATCCGCCGTTCGGCAAGTATTCTCGATGTTCCTTGTTCCACCAGGGCTGCATCGGAGATTGCTTCCCGCAGCCGTGGCACGCCTCGTATTGCAAATGCTTTGTTGCGCCGTGTGCGCGATTTTGCGCAGGTCAAAGGGTCGGGCAGTATCGATACGGAGATTGCCAATTTCGCTCTTGAAGCCTTGAATATTGATAAATATGGGCTCGACGAGATAGATAATAAGATACTTTGTACCATCATTGATAAATTCAAGGGCGGTCCTGTGGGGCTGACTACCATTGCCACCGCTTTAGGCGAAGACGCCGGTACGATAGAAGAAGTCTATGAGCCATTCCTGATAAAAGAAGGTTTCCTGAAACGTACCCCCCGGGGACGTGAAGTGACGGAACTTGCTTATAAACATTTGGGACGAAGCCTTTATAGTAGCCAGAAGACATTGTTTGATAATGATTGAGCAAGAAAGCAGTAACAGATATGTTTATGGCTTTTTAGATAATTAATAATATACTATTATGAGAAACTTTAAGCTTTGGATATCGCTTGGTATGCTTCTGGGATTGGTTGTCTGTTCTTCCTGCGGGGATGATGATGAATTTCCCACCTTTAAGTTCGATGGAGACGGGACCTGTTATTATCCATCGGTAAGCACCATTTCTAAAGAGAGTTTTGAGAAGACTGTGGTGGGCTACGGCTGGAAACATGTGAGTACTCATGAAATAACGGAGAATGGCGAATGCCTGAAGGAGGAATACTATGAAGGTTTGGACGGAGCGGGTCCTTCTTATTATTATTTTGAGACAACCGCTTCTCTTAAAACTTATATGTATGTCGATGCCTATCCAGTCAACGGATTCAGAACTTCCGCATACGAGTATATGGATGCGAATCGTGTGGTTGTCAATAACCGGAATGTCATATTGCAAATTCTGTCTATTGACAAGGACTTGCTGAAAGCAGTGGAATATCTGGGTGTACGTGCAGATGGAATAAAAGTTTACGGGTATGTCACCTACCAAAGAATGACGGAGCAGGAACTGAAGGAGTGCCAGAAGTCTTATCCGGTGGATTTGTCGAATTTGCGTGATCTGGTTATCTCGGTGACCGAAGAGAGGGTATTCATCAGTGGAAAGGAGTTTGAATTCGATATCTTGGAAAGTAACGGTGCATGTATAGTAAAGGCTCGGAAGGACGAAACATGCAATATTGTTTGTGAAGGAAACCATGTAAAAGTGAAACTACTGAAGAATGGTGCCTGGATTACGGTTTCCGATGGCTTGCGACACCGGGAATTTCATCTTTTCTCCACCGACGAAGAACTGGAACCGAAAGGAACGGATATTTATGATTTCACCTATACAGAACTGACGCTCAACAAGCAGAAACAATTGTTTACTCCCGACGGTAGGGGATTGAATTATAGTACAGCGTTAATGGGGACGAAACCTCGTGAGGAATATTATGGAAGTGTGCTGACTGCATACAACCCTTCTTATCTGTTTGCGGTGGATGCTGATAAACAGGTGCGTTTCTTTATTCTGAATCGTGGTGAGATTTATATAAAAGAATTACTTCCCATGACCGTGCTTGACGCGCTGGCAGAGGCAGGCGATGGGCATTCGATAGAGTATAAACTGGAACTGGTGAATGCTTCCGGAGTCGTATTTCAGGTACTTCCATTTAAAATTGTTTATAAGGAGGGATGATGAACCACTGACGGTCCTTCGGGATATTCTTGCGGTTTGTTGTCCGGTATAAAAAGCGAATAACGTGGCTGGATTAAAATCATTGGCAAAAGAAACTGCCATTTACGGGTTGAGTAGCATTATAGGCCGATTCCTCAACTATCTGTTGGTGCCTGTGTATACCATTGCCTTGTCTGCCCAGTCGGGAGGATACGGCGTTGTGACAAATATCTATGCATGGGTGGCATTACTGTTGGTGCTGTTGACGTGTGGCATGGAGACCGGTTTTTTCCGCTTTGCCAATAAGGGGGAGGACGAGCCGATGAAGGTGTATTCCACAACCCTGCTCAGTATAAGTATCGGTGCGCTCACATTCCTTACGTTGGGACTGCTGTTCCTTCAACCTATCGCCACATGGCTGGAGTATGGCGAACACCCCTGGTACGTGGGAATGATGATGATAGTGGTGGCTATGGATGCCATTCAGAGCATTCCTTTCGCTTATTTGCGTTATAAGAAACGTCCGATTAAGTTTGCTGCGCTTAAGCTGCTGTTTATCTTCCTGAATATATCCCTGAATCTGATTTACTTTGTGTGGATGAAGGGAGATGATGTAGCATACGCATTCTTGTTCAACTTGATATGTACTTCCGTAGTGATGATATGCATGATACCTGAACTTTGCGGTTTTGCCTACGTGCTCGACAAGAAGCTGCTGAAGCGCATGCTCATTTATAGTTTGCCATTGCTGGTACTCGGCGTTGCCGGTATCCTGAACCAGGTAGCGGACAAGATTATCTTCCCCTTTGTCTATCCCGATGAAGCGGAAGCTACCGTGCAGCTCGGTATATACGGGGCGGCGAGCAAGATTGCCATGGTGATGGCGATGCTTACGCAGGCTTTCCGTTATGCCTACGAGCCTTTTGTTTTCGGAAAGAGCCGCGATAAAGACAACAAGGAAGTGTATGCGCAGGCTATGAAATATTTCATCATCTTCACGTTGCTGGCATTCCTTGCAGTCATGTTCTATCTGGATATTCTGCGTCATATCATCGGGCGTGATTATTGGCCGGGCTTGCGCGTAGTTCCTATTGTGATGGCGGCTGAAATCTTTATGGGGATTTATTTCAATCTGTCTTTCTGGTATAAATTGATAGATGAAACCCGTTGGGGGGCATATTTCTCCTTGATTGGTTGTACGATATTGGTGGTGATGAATGTGCTTCTCATCCCTAAGTATAGCTATATGGCATGCGCTTGGGCAGGCTTCTGCGGTTATGGAGTAGCGATGCTGCTGTCTTACTTTGTGGGACAGAAGAAGTATCCTATCCACTATGATTTAAAAGCAATCGGTAAATACGTATTGTTGGCGGCAGTGCTCTATGTGGCCGCAGAATATGTGCCTATAGATAATATCTACTTCCGTATGACGTACCGCACGATATTGCTGCTGGTTTTCATAGCCTACATTGTGAAGTGCGATTTACCGTTGAGGCAGATTCCGTTCATCGGCAAGCTGGTGAAGAGGGGTTAGAGGAGGTGAAGTTAGATTGATAAACATTCCCTTTTATCTTTGAGTATTTCGCAATTCTGTCAAGAAAAGCATTATTTTTGCACTATTATTAAAAATGGAGTGGCACAATGGACAGAAAAATCAATCGCATAAAGATTGTTTTGTAATCAAGGACTGTGCAGAAGAGTAAACAATAAATTCAGAATCAAGGATGATTAAATCAGAAGAAATACAGAATCTCCTCGCAAGATTTGAATCCATTGCATGCGAATACGAAGGCGTGGAGTGCTGGAGTGCTCGCGAATTATATCCCATTCTGGGCTATGCCAAATGGCAAACGTTTGAGAATGTTTTGGGCAAAGCACAAGAGGCCTGCCGAAATGCCGGTGTAGAGACGAGTAATCATTTTACCGGCGTCAGTAAAACGATACTTATGCCTAAAGGTGCATCAAAGGACATTGAAGACTTTATGCTCACTCGCTATGCCTGCTACCTCGTGGCACAAAATGGTGACCCTCGTAAGTCTGAGATTGCTTTTGCCCAAAATTACTTTGCTGTACAGACACGTGTAGCAGAGGTTATAGAACAACGTCTTCTTGATTATGACCGTGTACAGGCGCGCCATAAGTTGGCAGAGACAGAGAAACGCCTCTCTGGTATTCTTTACGAGCGTGGAGTGGATGATAAAGGTTTCGGTATTATTCGTAGTAAGGGTGACCAAGCTCTTTTCCGCATGAACACTTCTGCGCTCAAGCGTAAGCTCGGAGCGCCGGAGAAATGCGCTTTGGCTGATTTTTTGCCAACCCTCGGCATCAAGGCAAAGGATTTTGCTGCCGAGATGACTAGCGTTAATGTCCAGCAGAAAGACTTGAATGGAGTAACAAGCATCGAACGTGAGCATGTGGACAACAATCTTGCTGTACGTAAGATGCTTCTGGACCGAGGTATCATACCAGAGGATATGCCAGCCGAAGAAGATATTAAGAAGGTAGAACGCAGATTGGCATCCGAAGAAAAGAGGATTCTGCCAAAGAAAAAATAGTGTTTTACGAGGCGTACATCTTGAACATATAGAAACATTGTAACGAATAGAATCACATAAGCTTTTTGTGATATTATTATATTGACATGAGATATCTTGGAAATAAAACGAAACTTAGAGAGCATATCAATAACATCCTCAATAAATATAATATAGAGGGTAACATTTTTTGTGACCTTTTTACAGGTACTGCGAGTGTTGCTGATTATATGAAGGGAAAATATTCAATAATTGCTAACGACTTCATGTACTATTCATATGTGATAGCATATGCTAGACTTTACAATTCGAGAATACCTAACTTTGAAGCATTCAATAAACAATACAAAAGTAATATTTTTGATTGGATAAATATTCAATCGGATAATAACCTAAAGGAAGATGGGTTTATATTTCAAAACTATACACCTCATGCTAATCGTATGTTCTTTACAGAATACAATGGAAAGAAAATTGACACTATTCGTTGTAAAATTGAAGAACTAAAAGCAAATAATTTTATAGATACAAACGAGTATTTTTATTTAATAGCTTCTTTGTTAGAGAATGTTATGAGTATTTCTAACACATCAGGAACTTATGAAGCTTTCTTTAAATATTGGCAAAGTCGTGCTATTCCTAATTTCGTTTTTTCTCCCCTTGAGATAAATGAGGCAGAGATTGTGGGAAATATTTCTGTTTTTAATGAGGATAGTAATAAATGTATTAGACATCTACATGGAGATATTTTATATTTAGACACTCCTTATACAGTAACTCAATATGCGTCAGCTTATAACATTCTTGAAACTATTGCTAAAAATGATTGTCCCGAGATAAAAGGAATTGCTGGGAAAAGAGGTAAGGGAAAATGTGTGTCATATTATTCATATAAGAATCATGCATTGGAACAATTTGAAGATTTGTTTCGTCAAGCCGATTTCAGACACATTCTTGTAAGTTATAGCAACCAAGGAGTACTTAATCTTGATGAATTGATTGGTTTAGCAAAGAAATTTGCTAAAAATGGCATTGTAAATGTAGAGTTCCTTAATTACCAAGAATATCAGAATCATCGCTCTAGTAAGAAACGAAAAGGGGAACAGCTAAAAGAAGTGATTCTATACTTTGAAAAAGAAATATCTACGATTAAATCACCTCTAAATTATTTTGGCAGTAAAGATACCTTATTCCCACAAATACAAAAGTTATTTCCTAAACATATTGGAACATTTGTAGATGCAATGGGTGGAGCATTTAATATAGGCGTCAATGTCGTAGCAACGGATTGTGTTATATATAATGATATAAATCCTCTTATAAAGGCTATTGTTGAATGGTTGTTGCAACCTAACAAAGAAAATATCATTATGTATGTTGAAAATATAATTCTGCAAAATGATTTAAGAAAAGCCAACAAAGAAACATATATGCGCCTTAGAGATAAATATAATGTCAGTAAGAATGATTATAAATTGCTATATGTGCTTCACATGTATGCTTTCCAAAACTTAATTAGATTTAATAGCGAGTTTTGTTTTAACACTCCAATTGGTATTGCAGGTTATAGTGAAGATATTCGAAAAAGAATAGAACGATTTATCTCTCGAACTCCTAAAATAATATTTAGTAATACTAGTTTTAAGGAGTTGCTTAACATGGATTTTACTCCAGATACTGTTTTTTATTTTGATCCTCCATATTATATTTCAACTGCGGGATATAACGATGGGAAAAGAGGTCTTGAAGGATGGAATTTAGAATTAGAAGAGCAATTATTGCAAGTCCTTTTGGAATTGCATAATAGGGGATTTAAATTCTTATTATCAAATGTCATAGAACACAAAGGTAAAAAACATCAAATTTTAATTGATTGGTGCAATCGTAATAAATTCAAAATATACCCAGTTGGAGTTTCTGGATGGCGATATAAGAAAAATGAAATAATAATCAAGAATTATTAATATGGCAACAACATCTTCTATTTTAGTTCTTTCTACTTCTTTCAAGAAAGTCGTGGAATCGGTCGATAGTATAAACGTTTTGCAAAAGAAATCTATAAATGGTTTATCTGCTTATGAAAAGAAAATCATACAGGCAGTGAATAAATTCGGGGCTGAATTGAATGTTAACAAAATTATTTATTTAGATTTACCATCAGATACATATATCGGCGTTGTTGTAAATAACACATTTGACAGATTATGCTATGTGTGTATAGTACCGCCAATAGTGGGTACTCGATCAGGTTTCATATCTCAACAATTGTTTGGATTTGTCTCAGATTTAGTACAAGAAAATTTAGATAATGAATCTTGTCTATTAACAGATAAAAAGATTGTTGTCATAAATACAGAAGTCGCAGACACAACGAAATCTGAACACTTTTCAATTTCATGCTTAGTCCCAATGGGGATTGAGTATTGCGATCTCTATGGACGTAAACCAGAAGTTGATTATCCGAAAGATATTAACGAGTTTCTTACTCAATTATCTACATATCGTGAGACTATTGATGTAGAAGAAATTGACAAAAGAATAGTATTTAAAACAAATCGATTGAAGGGATTAACTCAAACCCTTACAAATCAACCTTATTATTTTGCTATAAACGCATATCCTGCCGCTATCCTTGGATGGAGAAAAGGTATGGTTTTAGATATTTCACAATTTGAGGATTGGTTTAATAATAAACATGACAATAAAAATGTATTCGCCTTTTGTTTATTTATAAAGAAACTTCAAAAGTTACCTGTAGAAACAAAAAGTAATTCTCACAATGAGCCGTTAGTACTATTAAAATACCTTACAGCTATCCGCTGTAAACCATTTCTATTACTTGCAGGTATTTCAGGTACTGGCAAGAGTCGGATTGTACGTGAGCTAGCATTCAAGTCATGCCCTAAGTATCTTCAGGATAAAGACGAAACAATCCCTGGAAATTACTGCATGATTGAGGTGAAACCGAATTGGCATGATTCAACCGAATTGCTTGGTTACTATAGTAATCTGAATAAAGCTTATCAATTCAAGAAGTTTGTGCAGTTCATGGTCAAGGCGAAGATGAACCCCAATGTGCCATTTTTTGTGTGTCTTGATGAGATGAACCTTGCTCCTGTAGAGCAGTACTTTGCAGAGATTTTAAGTGTGCTTGAAACACGTAAGCATCCTAAAAACGAGAAAGGTGAGGTTGATATGAGTACTATAAAGGCTGGTGTGATTGTTGAAGGAAAACACTTCTCACAGATTTATCAAAAGGATATGGCCGGTGTTTTTTCTACGGTTGAGAAGAGAATAAGTGATGGTGACTGGTATGCTTCATTCTTTAAGGAAGATCAGATGTCTGATGCAGAGAGGGCTATTGTAGAAAAGAATCGAAGTGAATTTTCATTGTGTGATCAAGGTCTCACTTTACCTGACAATGTCATCATTATCGGTACCGTCAATATGGATGACACCACGCACCAATTCTCACGCAAGGTGATAGACCGTGCCATGACAATAGAGATGAACGGTGGCAGGCTGAAGAATATGTTTGGTGGAAGCAACGACCTTGTTTACCTTAAAGAGGAAGAGCAGCAAAAGTGGCAAACTGCTTTTAAACAAAAGTATGTGAATGCCGATGAAGTGCTGAAAGCTCATGCAGATAAGGCAGATGAAATAGTGAACCTGCTACCTGAGAAACTGGAGGCTATCAATGCGGCATTGAAGGGTACTCCGTTTGAGGTAAGCTATCGCGTGCTGAACGAGCTGACCATCATGGTGGGTGTGATGCTTGATAATGCCCCGGAAGAAGAGTTGGAGACCATTGTTAACAATGCCCTTGACCGCATTCTGCTGATGAAGATCCTGCCTCGTATTGAGGGTGATAGCGATATGTTCAACTTGAAAGATCCGCTGCAGGTGGGCGATGCGACTTGCCGCAATCGCCTTGAATGGTTGAGTGAACTGGCTCCAGCCATTGCCATCCATGATGACGAAGGCAAAAATCATCAACAAACAGCAAAGGAGAAGATTAAGGAAATGATAGAGCGACTGGAGAATCAAGAATTCACACGTTTTTGGCCTTAATAAACCGTAAATCATAATATGCAGACAGAAGTACTACGTTTTATTCACAAGGAAGGCGACTATGAGGTTGTTGTCCGCACACAGGACATCGGCTATTCATGGCAACGTTTCAAAGGGCGCATCGACTACACAAGGAGGACAAATCCTGAAGTCTGTGCGCCAAGGGAATATTGTGAATATACCTGTTTGGACGACTGCAAGCTGCAATTAGGCAAGCCCTTTACCGGCGAGCTTACGGAACGTGAAGCAGCAGAACTGGATAAGACAGGAAGCAAGTGGACGGAACTGTGGCCGGTAATGTATGAGACCTGCAAGTACCAAATCAATGTGTTGTTTTATGGCGTGGAGGGTGTGCCCGAAATATGCCACGTAAGAAAAGACATCGAGGATAGTTTCTTTTATCAGGGAGAAACTTATGACAAGACCGGTCATACGGTAAGAGCTTATAGCGGAAACA
>ULTJ01063577.1_pt1 | contig 12461 bp, 36 predicted proteins | sample 1957491 | NCBI WGS metagenome assembly ULTJ01 (sample SAMEA4835731, study PRJEB28245) | human gut metagenome | biome: gut microbiome; material: fecal sample | place: Denmark | collected 2008 | reverse complement strand
GGGAAAGAGAAAAGGAGGAAAGGGATAGGATTTTTGGGTTATGTATGGGAAAGAATGATATGTACCTTATATGGTAATAAAAGTGAATTACAATAATGTAATTTACGTATTTCTATAAGTGAATTACAGTCATTAGGAGGTATAAAACAATGACACTCGAAACACTCAAAAACGCAATCGCAAATCTCATCATCGCCCGTGCAGAAGCACACAACAACGAAGCTGAACAAGCACGCATCAACGCGAAGCTCGAAAAGCTTTACACTCTCAAGTATACACTGCTTGAACAAGAATCGCAAAGGAGGTGAACATCATGGACGTATTTGATTACATCCGCATTACGACCGACAAGTCGAAGCTTACGACGTGGCTCGAAAGGGCTCGCAAAGCTCACGACTGGGAAGTCGCGAAAGCGGTCGAACGCCGCTTAGTCGAACTTGAAAAATAGTTCGACGCAGCCTTACATCCGCACTGCGAAATAACGCGGATGCTCCATTAATACCTTTCGCGAACGTAGATAGGACGTTCAGGGGTTTAGAGCAAAGGAAATCTATCATGTTAAAAAGAACAATCAAAGCGAAATTCGACGTCGAAATCCCCGAAAACAATGAATGGTTGACTAACTTCCATTCAATCGAATTTGAAGTTTGTGCCGAAAGCGAAGACAAGCTTTGGGAAGAAGCCCACATGCGTTGTGAAGCCGTTTGTAACGAAATCAAACGTGATACTGGTTACGAAGCCATTTATCAATACACGGCGTAACCCGCAAGACCTGCTCGCAAGAGTAATCGGTGCAAGTCCGATGCGCAGAAATGCGCGGTGCTCATGGGTTTTGCAGAAAGCAAAGCCAAGCCGACACAATCAGGTCGTTCGAAGCGGTCGTCGGCAAAGGAGTTGTCCTATGATTAAGTATATTATCAAAGCACAATATACGCTTGTAAATGGAACGGTTCTCGAAACCGAGAACTTCGTTGTAACAGGCGATTACGAGGAAGAAGCTCTCGATAAAGCGTCGAAGCACTGCGACGAAATCGCGACGAAGAAAACGCTTGAAATCAAAGACCTCGTTACTTACGTTTACACAGGCAAAGTCGCAAAGGACGATAAACAAATTATCGGAGACAACGGGATAGTCGAAGGACCGATGAGCGAGTTCGAAGCAAACGAACGAATCATCGAACTCATCGAGGAATTCCCCGACACCAAATTCGAAATCAAGGAGGTTAAATAACAATGAACAATTACAAATTCTATTTCAGCAGAAGAATCGCAGAAGATAAAATCTGCGACGCAAAAACGCCAGAACAGGTTAAAGCAGCGATGCGTAAGTCTTGCGAATTGTGCCAAAAGGCAGGGCAATACAATCCCCGTTGGCATTGTTACGGAGATGGTTGTTCGGTTAAAAATTTCGCAAAAGCCAAGTTAGAAAACTTGACACCAAATAATTCTCGTGTTATAATAAGAACGACGAGAAAGTACGACCGCAAAGGCGTTGCGAAACGTCTTATCACGCTTGCTTATAAGCAGACAAAAGTTTACTCAAAAGAATTGGCACTCGATGCCGCGAGTGTTTACTTCGAGATGAACGATTACGAAAACGCAATTCTCGCGTTAGAGAAAGGCGGCTTCAAAAAAGAAGCAAAAGCGATCGAAAATATCACAAAAGGAGGCGATTGACATGAAGAAAAAAGTAACAAAAACCGAATATCTCGATTATATCTTTTCGATATTGACCGATTTTGGAGTTGTTGTTACAAAAGAAATTAAAGAAGAATTTTTCGCTTTAAAAACAAAAAGCGAAATTTGTTACAAAAAAGACAAACTAATAAAAGAAATCCTAAAAGGAGAATAACATGGCAGTCGAAATCAAAACAGTAAACGACTTTATGTTCTTATGTCGTTTTATCAAAGTTATCAATCACGACGACGAATCGAGACTCAACAAAATCGTCAATGAATATTGGACAAAACTCTCATCGCATAATGGGTTGGGTATTGTAACTTTATATTTATAAGGAGGTATAAAATGGCTAACTTTTTCAAAGATTACACAAAGAAAAGTGCTGAACGCTTCAAAGTGACAAAAGAAGACGAAAATTTTTTAAAGCCAAAGAACGAAGGTTCGACGCACGATCCCAAAACTCTTCCGAAGCCTGAAAAGGACGAGGAATGAACCACGGCGTTTCGCGATGTCCGCCCGAATAATCGCAATAAAATTTTAGGAGGTTCTATTATGAACAGAAAAGTAACAGCTCATATCCACAGTCTCGACGGCAAATTTGCCGAAGTAACCATTATCCAATACAATGGAGATAACGACATTATCGTTGAATATAACGGTAAGAAATGCACCGCGATTTACAACATCTTCGCGGGTTATTACGTCGATGATATTTACGGCGTAATTGAGGATTAAGTCCAAAGGAGGTTTTTATGAACATTAAAAACGAAGATTTACAATTACTCGTTCGTATCGAGAATTTTCTCGGTACGAATTTCCCGCGTGGGAGCGAGGGTCAAGACCTTGCTTGGAAATTATGCTCATTAAACGAAAAGTTGATTATGCAACGGAACGAGCAACGCGGCAAAACGGCAAGCGCAATCAAAGAGCGTAGAAAGGAAAATCCCGACTACGCTCGTCCCGAAAGGGAATTTAGAAAGGGAGGTAAGCATTAATGATAATCAATAACGATTACACAATTCTCTATCTTATTGCGGGCATGGACAGCCTTGCAGACAGAATGAAAGAATTAGAAACTGAAAACGAAGAACTTAAAAAGTCATTAGGAGGTAATAAAAATGACTACAATTTTTGAAAACGACCTTATAAAGGTCAGCACAACAGGAAGAGATCATGGTTTCATCGCCATAATCGACAACAAAACAGATGGACAAATCTGTATCCATTACGACGAGCCAAGTTACAACAACAACTATGATCCGATTTTAATCGCGCCAAACGATTGGATTGGATTATTAGCGGACGACGAAGGAAGAGATTGGTTAAAAGCAATCGAAAACAATCAAATCTATATCGTGACGAACGACGACGAAATCGGTTACTACCCGACGGGCTGTTCGATAAAAGATTAAATAAGTCATAGGAGGATAAAAAAATGACTAAAATGATTAACAAAAATACAAAACTTTACGCAGGCGACAAATTCGCCATCACCACCACCGACGGAAGAAAGCTCCGTCTCGTAATTGAACAAGACGAGTTTCCAGAAGACCCGCGTTCGTGGGACAACATCGGGACGATGCTTTGCTGTAATCGGTGTTATCAGCTCGGCGATTGCAACACCAACAGGGAGACCGAATTACAACTCGCAGAAATCTGCCGCAAGTACGGGAAGAGCGACGAAGAAATTGACGAAATGACGTTCGCCGAGGAAGTCCAGTTTATTCTCGATCAAGACGACGTTTGCGGATTGCCGTTATGGCTTTATGACCACAGCGGCATTTCGATATCGACAAGAAAACAGTGCTCGTGGGATTCGAGTTTCGTCGGTCTTATCTTCGTCGAAAAAGACTTCTATCTCGCACTGATATGCTTGAAAGACGAAGAAGGTTGGAAAGAAAAGGCGAAAGAAGCGCTCGAAAGAGAAATCGAAATTTATAGCGGCTTCCTCGAAGGAAACGTTTATGAGTGGACGCTTTACGAACCAGTTGTCGTAATAAAACAATCAATGGACGGCAAGGAATTGAGCCGTAAAATTGACGAAGAAGGTGAAGTGGTCGATTCAATGGGTGGGTTTTACAATCCGACGTTTGAAGACGTGGAACAATACTTCGACTTCGAGATCGCAGAAATCGAGCAAATCGACTAAAAACTTGGTTGTGCTATCGACCATAACATAAACGGGCAAAAATATTTTAGGAGGTACGCAAAAATGACGTACAGAGAACAATTAAACAAACTTGAAGAACTTGGCATTACGCCGACCAGCATTGAAGTCGGAAATTCTTGCGATTGTATTTTCGATTTCGATTATTCAGATGGAGAATTTGAAAAATTGTGCAATTTCGCAGAAAGAATGTACTTAAAGGCGGATGTTATGACGACAGACGCAGTTGCAAAGTGCATCAACGATTTGGTAAACGAAGACGGCAAAACGGTCGAAGAAATTCTCGAAATGGATAAATGGGATTTCATCGACAAAGCAAGCAATTATTTGGATTAAGGAGGTAAAATATGCTTACTGTTAAAAACTGTACAAAATCACAAAAAGAAACTTACGTCTTACTCGCAACTTGCGTCGATGATTTAGCAGTCGACTACATTGTTTATATCTTCGACACTGAAGAAGATATGATGGAGAAATTCGAAGAACTCAAACACCAAGACATCGCGTTTTTAATCGATGAAGATAGAGAAAACGAAATTCTCAAAAATACGGATGAATATTATTATTCGAGCAACAGCGATGGCACAAGCAGTTATGAATTGTGCGCTCGCGTACAAACTTCAAAAGAAAACGCATAAGGAGGTAATAAACATGCGTAAAATAGAATTCACAATGGACAATATTGCAAAATGGCTCAAAGAAAGCACCGATTGGTTAATCGACAATCAGCAAGGTTGCTGCACACTCAAACTCAATGACACCCTCGCAATTTGCGTAGGTTGGTCTAACGGGTTTAACGACGGACCTTGCGAAGACTTAATTCAAGCAAAAGACAATCTCGACTACGCGGTTGTCGCAGGTGTCAAAGTTTGGACGTCCGACGATATGAGAACGGATTTCGACTTCATCAATTTCCCGTATTGCAAAGGCGGCGATGTATACGATGACACGTATACAATCGCCAAAAACGAAGACTTCAATTGGTTGGCGAACGCGCTTATCACCGATTATGAAGCCTTGGAAGGGCTCGAAATCGATAAAGATGGGTTAATAAAGGAGGCGAAAAATGCGTAACACAATCAAAGCAAAAGTTGGATACGAAGTTCGGCATCTCAAAAGTAAGCCCGATGCAATTCGGGTTTACGACGGAGACAGTTTCCTTTTCGAGGGAGAAATGCGGACGTATGAAGATTACGTTGATGAACTCGTAAACGCAGGGAATGAAGCAGCACGCAAATGCGAAGTTTTCACGACAGTCAAAGGAAATCAATTCGTATATTGGCGAGATGAAGAAGCCGATTGGGACTTGATAACAAAAATAAACTAACAAAAACAGCCTTGGGACACTTTCCTGCTCAGAAAGCCGAAAAAGGAATTATTATGAAAACTTTTTACATTTCAGTAACAGAAACACTTAACCGCATCGTTGAAGTCCACGCAGAAGACTCAAGCGAGGCATTACAGAAAGCCGAAGACGCTTATTACAATGGCGAAATCGAACTCGATTACAACGATATGGTTGATACGGATTTCAACGACGAAACCGAAGAAACGATTAATAACTACGAACTTGGCGGAATGCCGAAATACTACGAAGTAAAATAAGGAGGTAATAACATGTTAAAAGCAAAACTCGAAAATGGAACAGTAAAAGTAACAAACTACGATGACGGTATAGCGGAGGGAATTCGCCTTACCCTCACCGATAAAGACGGAAACGAAAGCGAAATCGCTCTCGACATTCTCAAAGACACGGGCGAAGCAAGGGCGATAATTTACAAAGTTGGCTCGGACGAACCCGATGAATGTATCACATTAAATTAAATGGCAAAGGAGGTAAAATAGCCATGATGTTAAATAATAACCAATACGAATTTGTACTCAACGTTCCTGAAAACTGGTCGGATTTCGACGAAAAACGCGAAAGAATTTTCGAAGATCTCACGTGGAAATTCGACAAAGATTCCGTCGAAAAAATGCTCAAAATCATCGATTATAATTGGTCGGATTTCGAAGGCGAAACCGCGATTCTCATCGAGGTTGAAGGCACGAAATGTCTGACGTGGATAACCGACGAATTCACACCGATTGAATGCGCGGAAAAGGTTTTCCCGTTCGACGAAAATCGAATCTACCCGATGCAGATGGCAGAAATGCAAATCTGCTTCAAAAGATATTATTAAGGAGGTGAGTCAGAGGAATAAAATTATGAATAATATAGAAACAAAAATAATAGAATTTTTAATTGAGTATATCCTAGACAACCCACCTTCTTATGTAATGGATGATAGTCCTATTCCGCTTGAAGTGTTTGTCAATAGTCAAAATGAAAGAATGCGTGCTTATATGGATATACTTGAAATCGCTATTGCCCACGCTCAAAAAAATCTTAAAAACGAGGAGTAAATTTATAAGGAGGTACTCCATGAAATACTATTTATATGAAGAAAAAGATGGTGAATACAAAGAGGTTAATATGGCGCGTTTAAAATCCGCTTTAGAAGAAGTTTGCGAAAAAAGTTGGAACGAAGCCTATAGAGTTATCCTCGACAGAGTAGAAGATAACGCTATTTATTTTAGCATAGAAAGGTTTGAAAATTGTTAATTAAAGGAGGTTAAAATTACCATGAAAATTTACAGAGACGAAAGTTTAAGCAATTTTGAATTCTGGTCTGGAGCAATCTCGAACGCAGAAGAATTTACACTCGAAGAACTCGATCGTATCGGCGAAGAGCTCGAAGCACTCGATTGCGAAGGCGACGGTTACGAAGAAACTCAAATCAACGATTTGATGTGGTTCGAACCCGAATATCTCGCAAGTCTTATCGGTCTTGAATGGGATAGCGAAACGGGCAAAGTTATTAGATAAATCGTCAAAACACGATTAGACAAATCTGAATTAGGCACTCCTCGCGAAAGCGTTGAATGGGCTTAGACGTCCCTGCCGAAGTGGTAAAGCGTCTGGTGGGCAAGCGAGTCTGCGGTCTCGTACAGCAATCCGTAAATCGCAAATAAATTTTTATTTTTTAGGAGATTTCTTATGGAATTCAACAATATTTACAAAAATGGCAGACCCGATTACTTCTTCATCACGATCGAAAGCAAAGAACGCCCGTTCGTTCAGCCGTACTTCATCGTAACCGACATCGACCACAAGAAGCGCGGAAATATAACTTATATGGAAGTTCTTCAAAGCTTCGGTAATTTTACGACTTATTACGGGAAAGGTCGTCACGGTTACGGTTATTCGTTCTCGGCTGATATTTACGGAGAACTCATCGATATCATCGAAACGTTATACAAAAACGATTTGACGGATGAAGAAAAAGAAGAGTTACGTAAAATAAACACGCACGACGAAAAGGTAGTTCTCTCGGAAGGATTACTTGCGCACTTAAAAGAGCTGAATGAAAAGGCTCTTGAAGAAAAATGGAAGAAGATGGGCTTATAACCCATCTTTTCTAAATAAAAGGAGAACAAAATATGAACAAAATCACATTAACACAACTCAAAGAACAGCAGCAAATCTCGTCGCTCGACGAATACGAAAACATGGATTTGCACCACGCAGAAGACGTCGAAAGATTTAAAAACATCTTCCCGAAATCAGTTGAAGCGATTGAAAAATTGCCGACCGACAAAATCTACGTAAACACGGAAGACTATCAAAATGGCGATTTCGCCTACTACCGTTATGGCTCGATACGCGCTTGGGCTTATCAAGCTCTCGAATGGGCGTATATGGATGATTACGACGAAGAAGCCGAACCCGATGATTGGAACACCGTAAACGTTTATCGGTTGTTCGACGGGTTTAGGGCAGAAACAATCATCGACACAATTAACGAATATTGGCAAATAGAACTTGCCGAATTGGAGGTATAAAATGCAAATCAAAAATCTCGAAGAATTATTACAGGCACTCGGCGCGAAGAAGGTCTTTAAAGCCGATGGCACACTCACAAAGCAAGCAGAAAAGGCTTACGACAAACTCGTAAACATTCTGGCTTTCGGGACGACACAAGGCTTCGTCGAAAAGAGGTCGGTCGATTTACTCGACGGCTGGATGGACGACGTGATCAGAAATGAAATTTAGGAGGTACAAAATGCCATACAAATCAGAAAAAATTAAATTACCACCAAACAAAGATCGTCGACGCAAATTAACCGATGATCAAAAAGAACAAATCAAAGCAATCTACGCAGAGGGTGGAGTTGGAACCCGCCCTCTCGCAAAACAATTCGGTGTTAGCCGTAGAACAATTCAACTTATCGTCAATCCAGAAATAAAGCGCAAAAATGATGAACGAATAAAAGAGCATTGGAGAGACTCCCGTCCAACAAAAGAAGAATGGGCTGCGACAATGCGCGAACACAGAAAATACAAACAACAATTATATTTGAACAAAGAAATTTAACGCATAAAGGAAGTAGAATATGTTTGAGAACTTTCACGATTACATCTTTCGCGTCAAATGCAACGACGGCCCTTCAATGACAATCACACTTGTCGCAGAAAATTATGATAAAGCCGTATCGTATGCGAAAAGCATGTATGCCGCAGACAATTCAATTTATGCTGATGATCGCTATAATCTTTGGCAAATTGAATCGTTATAAACAAAACAATTACGTCGGGACACTCTCATACGTTAAGAGCCGAAAAGGAGTTATTATGGAAAACAAAACTAACATCTCGGCACTCGAAGAACTCGTAAATTCGGAAATCAGAATTTACAAAAAGAATTGCGACAAAATCGACAACGACATTCTGGAGCAGAACATCTGGATGACAATTGAGAGTTACTACGAAGACGACAAAATTCCGACAAAAGAAGAACTCGAATATCTCGACAAACTTGGGCTCAACTTTACGGAATTCGCAGCTCATTACGAAGTCGTAACACTCGACGCGCCCAACGGAGAAATCTGCACGGTTGACAGCACCTGTGACCTTGAAGAAGCGTTGAAATGGTATAACGAAGAAATCAACGGGTTCGTCTATATCCAACTCGTCGATCACGACTCGATGCTTATCGAAGTCTTAAAATGCAACTTTTAATTAGAGGTAAAATATATGAAATTTTTAACTAAATCTGGAACTTACACGCCCTACGAACCCAACTGCGAATCCCTCTCTCATCTCGAAGTTTACCGCTTATCCGAAGACGAAATGTGCGAGATCGAAGAACAGTTTATGCCGACCGACGCGATTATGGAATTTCTTGGTTTCGAGGATTCGCATTACTTGGTCGAACCTGGCGCTTTGTATCTCGAACGCAATTTCGTGGCGTACAACTCAATAACTGGCTTGCTCGTTATCGAAGTCAGAAAATCACTAAATATCTAAAAGGAGAAAAATTATGAAAGAATTTAAAGCAAAACTCAAAATATTAAAAGTTGAAAAACTGAACAATAGTATTTACGGCAATCCTTGTCGTCGCCTCATAACAGAAACAGAAGACGGCAAAATTCTCATCGGTAAAACCGCAACAAACGCAGCTCTCGGTTACGAAGTTTCGTGGACTTGGGAAGGCGATTGGAAAGTTCTCGCTTATCATTTCACGAAGAACGGGAACTGCGTTTTCGACAGATTAACAACCTTGGAGGTAAAATAATATGGCAAAATATATCGCACAAGAAGCAATCAACCAGTATAACAAAGTTAAATCCGTTATCGAAGAAAACAAAGGCAAAACCATCGAAGAGTTATATGAAATTTGTTCGGAAAAGTTTCACGGAAACGTCTTCAACTTCGACGGAGAGTTGTTTGATATCGAACTCGATAGAATAATGGTGACGGTTATGGAAATCAACGGCGTTCCGACTTTATTTAGTTTGTTCGACGTTGACGTAAGCGAAAATTTAAACGGCGATTGGAGACTCAATTGCACCGTTGAAGATTTGAAATACGAATACAAAATAATTTAAAGTTCAGGAGGTATAAATATGAACTACGAAAAAATAACAAAAACTCAGGCTCGCAAAATGCACGCTGAAGGCAAAACGGTTTACGTTACCGCAAGCAAAGTCAACCCGTACTCGAAATGGATTTCTCCGTATGAAATTCCGAAAGAAATGGATTTCGAGAAATTCTGCAATGAATATTGCTTTTACAACTGCAACTCCGAAACGGGTAAAAAGATTACGTTCTACAAAGAAGAAAGTCGGTTCGAGCCGAGGCAAAGAACCGCGTTGGACGGAAAGGTTTGGTGGGTGGTTTACGACCGCTACAAGCAAGAGTTCAGCTCGTTAACTTGCTTCGGGAAATATAGAACGAAGAAAGATTGCCAGTGGGCAATTGATTACAAGGAGGTGATGTGAATGGTGCTTGCGTTTTTTATGTGGTTCGTTGTAATCTATGTAGCAGTAAAAGTTACACAAGACAATAACAGGAGGTTTTAATATGGTCTGTTTCGGTTGGCTGTTTATAGCTTCAATTATTTTTGTGATGTTTTGCTACTACATGCACGGCGGCGGAGATAACCGCCGTTAACCCGTAACAACTAAGCGGCCATACATCCACACCGCTATAAAAACGTGGATGCTCCAGCAGCTGCAATCGGGTTTCTCGAAGTAACCGTTGAATAATCGAGTAAGCGTACCCCCCAAAACTGGACTGCCATCTGCCAGTATAAATAAAGACCCAGCAGCCCTTACTATGCTGGCTATTTAATCCCTACGGGGAGTATTTTTTTCTCTGCCACCCCTTTTTCTTTCTAACGCGCCGCCATTTTTTTCGCTCACGCTCAAATCGCATGAACGCGCCCATTTTTCTCGACCACCATGGACGCCCCATTTTTTCCAGACGACTGCCCTGCGTCTATAAAAAAAAGAACGGCAGCCCGAACTATACGGACCGCCGCCCCTCTTAGGAGTATTATGTATGTAAAAGAACTTTGCGAGTGAGCCAATTGATTAGCCTAAACTTCCGAAAAAGACTTCGAGACGGGTGAGTGTTCAACCAGACATCGAATTGTCTTTTACTTCCCAGTCGTGTTGGGGAATTTTTACCTTATATTTGATTTCAGGTTGTTTTCTCCGCTCTGCTTGCTGCGAAACGTTGAGCAAGCGCCTCTTTTTCTTCTTCCGTGAGCTCTCTGCTTGCTTTTTTGGCTTTAAGCTGTAAGCAGTTCTTAACCGAGCAAGTAAAGAAGTAACCAGATGGAACCACGTCGGAGTAGCGCTCGACCCTTTCGATCTTCCAAGCAGTGTCAGGAGCGTCGAGGAGTTTGCCGATTTTCGTTAGCATCGAGTTGCTGGTCGTGTATACACGGAAGCCATTAGCACCGTTGCCAGCCATTGTGATTACGGTTTCGATTTCGTCGCCAGTAAGATTGCGACAAGATTCAAGTTTCATATTTACCTCCGTTAATTGTCTGTTCTTTTAGATTGCAGATATATTATACCATAACGCTAAAAATTTGTCAAGCGTTTGGAGGTGGTTTTTAAAAAATATTTCGAAAGCTTTTTTAGTTTGGGCGGAGGACATTTTTTTTACACTGGATTTCACGTTTGTTTTGGGTCTATCTACTATAATCACTAGTACGAAGTATGAAAGAGTACTATTATATTTTATTTATATATATTTATATATATTTATATATATTTATATATATTTATATATATATCTATTCTATATACTAGTATATACTAGAATAAATAATAATATAAAAAGTATAATTAAAGAGCAATAAGATTACTTAAACCGACTCGTAATAAAACCAAAAAAAAAGAGACCCTGCGTAAACAAGGTCTCTTCTGCCCTATCGGCTATGGTAAACGATTTAAGCAACCAGCGTTTAACTAATACTATTTCACTCTTATAAAACGCCTTTTACAAACGGTTTAGATTGAGTAATGAGATGACACTAATAACAAATTGGAGATAAACAAAAATGAATGAACTTAATTAGAGGGCTTGTTTGTGGTGCTTAAATCGTCGTTTGCTTATTAGAACCAATTACGAATATCCGATATGAAGTCGAAAACGGAATCGTAATCGCTATAACCAGACGCTTTGGCTTTCATTACCGAAAGCGCATTCCTCTCTGTAACAAGACTTTTGACTATTTCAACCTGCGACTTTTGGGCGGCGGTTATTTTCTGGTTCAACCCTAACTCTTCTTTCTGCAACTCGTCGAGTTTCTGTTCGAGAGCTTTAATTTCCTCTTCCTGCTCTTTGATTCTTTTGTCTGTTTCTGCTTTCTGCGAATTTTCTTTTTCGATATCCGCCGCCCGCTTCTTCTCTGCTTTGAACAGCTCTTCTTCCGTGTCGTAGATCTGCTTTGTGATCTCTGAATAATACTTCATACAAACTCCTTTGAATCTGTCAATGGTACTGGCGGTTGGACTCGGACCAACGGCTTCGGCTTTATAAGAACCGCCCCATCACCCCTTGGGTACGCCAGCATATTGATTGGTAACAACTCTCTGTTTGTCTTAACCAATCTTACGAGAATAGTATACCACATTCTCTTTCTTTTGTCAAGTGTTTTTGACAACTTTTAGAAAAAACTTCCAACAAGTTTAGGGGGCGTTCGGGGGTGCCACTGCGTGGGGTTGAGGGGAGTGCCAGCTCCCTCAAAAGACCGCTTTAGCGGGCTTTCTTTC
>ULTJ01048445.1_pt1 | contig 12533 bp, 11 predicted proteins | sample 1957491 | NCBI WGS metagenome assembly ULTJ01 (sample SAMEA4835731, study PRJEB28245) | human gut metagenome | biome: gut microbiome; material: fecal sample | place: Denmark | collected 2008 | reverse complement strand
TCATTTCTCGATTGCGGGTGCAAAGATATAGCTTTTATTTAAAATGCCAAAACTTTTGTGGAGATTTTCTGTTATTTATTTTGTAGTCGGAAAGATATTTAGGCTTTTTACCTTTTTTATTAACAGTTTTGTAGTACATTATCAGTTATTTAGGGCTGTGTAGGCAGATACATCTAAATAAATTTAATGAATTATTTTCTGTAATTAGAAAAAAGTATTTATCTTGGCTGGCGCAAAATAAGAAAGCAGAATAAACTATGGAAAGAAAAAAAGTTCATTTGCAATATCTTTTAAATGCGACTTCTAAAAGTATCCTTTGGACAGCGATAAGTACCCCTACCGGTTTGGAGGGCTGGTTTGCGGACAGGGTGCAGTCGGACGATAAAGTTGTTTCCTTCTTTTGGGGAAAAACAGAAAAACGTGATGCGGAGATTATAGCTGTGCGGGCATACTCTTTTATCCGTTTCCGCTGGCTGGACGATGAGAATACGCGTGAGTACTTTGAATTAAAAATGACAAACAGCGAGTTGACAAACGATTTCGTCCTTGAAATTACCGACTTTACAGATGCGGATGATGTGAACGATTTACGCGAATTATGGGACTCACAGGTAGATACTTTGCGTAGAACGTGTGGTTTTTAGTTAACTTTCAATTAAAAATTTCCCGTACTCCCTTTTTTGTGCTACTTTTGTGCGTTTATTGCATGAAACAAGTAAAATGCTGCGCATAAAAAAGTTAGATATATTTATATTAAAGAGCTTTTGCATGCTCTTTATGGGCACGTTCTTCATCTGCCTTTTCATCTTCATGATGCAGTTCCTGTGGAAGTATGTGGACGAGATGGTGGGAAAAGGATTGGAAGTGAGCGTTCTGGCTCAATTTTTCTTCTATTCGGCACTTACGCTGGTACCTCTTTCGTTGCCATTGGCCATTTTGCTGGCGGCTCTTATCACTTTTGGAAATTTCGGAGAACGGTTTGAGTTACTTTCCATGAAAGCGGCGGGTGTTCCTCTGTTGAAGATTATGCGTCCGCTGATTATCTTTATTACTTTTATCTGTTGTGTTTCCTTCTATTTCCAGAATGTTATCGGGCCGATAGCACAAACGAAGTTATGGACATTATTGATTTCGATGAAGCAAAAATCTCCTGAGGTGGATATACCTGAGGGAGTGTTTTATGATGAAATCGATGGCTATAACCTTTACGTGAAGCATAAGAACCGTAAGACGGGTATGCTTTACGATGTGTTGATTTATAATTTCGAAAAGGGGTTTGAGAATGCGCAGATTATCAAGTCCGACTCAGGAAGGCTGGAAATGACGGCTGATAAGCAACATTTGTATCTGCATTTGTATAATGGCGAACAGTTCGAAAATCTGAAATCGCAGAATATGAGGCAGAAGAATGTTCCTTACCGTAGGGAGACTTTCCGGGAAAAGCATGCGATTATAGAGTTCAACTCTGACTTCAATATGGTGGATGCGGGTATCATGAGCAACCAGTCCAGCAGTAAAGATATGAAGATGCTGCAAGCGGGCATCGACTCCATGAAAGTGCAGAATGACAGTGTGGGAAGGGTTTACTATCAGGAAGCGATGGGTGGAACTTATAAACCAACTTCCAGTACGTTGAGTAAACAGGATACCGTGAAGATTGAATCTGCTGATTTGCGTTTTTATGATGTGGACAGTCTGTATGATGTGGCAACCTTGATGCAGAAGCAGAAAATATTGTCTGCTGCGGTTAGCCGTGCGGAGAGTGCTGCCAGTGATTGGAGTTTCAAGAGTTTCAATATTTCACAAACCGAATCGAGCCTGCGCCGCCACATGACTTCGTGGCACGAAAAGTTGACGCTTTCTCTGGCGTGTCTTATTTTCTTCTTTATCGGTGCACCGTTGGGGGGTATCATCCGTAAAGGCGGTTTGGGTATGCCGGTAGTTGTGTCTGTACTTATATTCATTATCTATTACATTATAAATAACACGGGTTACAAAATGGCTCGTGACGGTAAATGGATTGTGTGGATGGGTATGTGGACCAGTACGGCGGTGTTGGCGCCATTGGGGGCTTTCCTCACCTATAAATCGAACAACGATTCTGTGGTACTGAACGCTGATGCTTATATCAATTGGTTTAAGAAGATTGTGGGTATCCGCAGTGTACGTCATTTATTCCGGAAAGAGGTGATTATCCATGATCCCGATTATGCGCGTCTTCCGGACGATTTGCGAAGACTGTCTGCCGATTGCCGTGCGTATGCCGATAAAAAGGGATTGAAGCGTGCACCTAATTATATTAAGCTGTGGATGAATGATGCACCGCGTGACGAGGAAATGGTGGAAATCAATGACCGGCTGGAAAGTTATATAGATGAAATGTCCAATACAAGGTCTGTTGCCCTGCTGACAGCATTGAATAATTATCCGGTTATTCCGGTTCATGCCCACGTGCGTCCTTTCAGTAATTATTGGCTCAATATGCTTTGTGGTGTCGTGTTGCCCGTGGGACTGTTCTTTTATTTCCGTATCTGGGCATTCCGTATTCGCCTGAATAAAGATATGGAACGCATCATTAAAACCAATGGTGAAATACTGCAAATTATAGAATCGAATCAGAATAAACAAAAACAATAATAAGATGGAAAAAGTACGATTGAATACAATAGAAGAAGCTATTGAAGATTTCAAGGCGGGTAACTTTGTGATAGTAGTTGACGACGAAGACCGTGAAAACGAAGGTGACTTGATTATAGCCGCCGAAAAGATAACGCCGGAGAAAGTGAACTTCATGTTGAAGCATGCCCGTGGCGTATTGTGTGCTCCGGTCACCGTATCTCGTTGCAAAGAATTGGATTTACCGCATCAGGTTACAGACAATACTTCTGTGTTGGGTACTCCTTTTACCGTTACTATTGACAAATTGGAAGGTTGTACCACCGGTGTGTCCGCTGCCGACCGTGCGGCAACTATTCAGGCTTTGGCCGATCCTGCTTCTACTCCGGCTACATTCGGGCGTCCCGGACATATCAATCCGTTGTATGCGCAGGAGAAAGGTGTGTTGCGCCGTGCGGGTCATACCGAAGCTACCATTGATATGTGTCGTCTTTCAGGATTTTATCCGGCCGGTGCATTGATGGAAATCATGAGTGAGGACGGCACTATGGCGCGCTTGCCCGAGTTGCGTAAGATGGCTGATGAATTCAATTTGAAATTGATTTCTATCCGTGATATGATTGCTTACCGCCTGAAACAGGAGTCTATCGTTGAGAAAGGTGTGGAAGTAGATATGCCTACTGAGCATGGGCATTTCCGTTTAATTCCTTTCCGTCAGAAATCCAACGGGTTAGAACATGTGGCTCTGTTCAAGGGTACTTGGGATGCGGATGAACCAGTGCTGGTACGTGTTCACTCTTCTTGTGCAACGGGCGATATCTTCGGATCTATGCGTTGTGATTGCGGTGAACAGTTGCACAAGGCTATGGAAATGATTGAAAAAGCGGGCAAGGGTGTAATCGTTTATCTGAATCAGGAAGGCCGTGGCATCGGATTGATGGAGAAGATGAAAGCATATAAACTTCAGGAAGATGGACTGGATACGGTAGATGCCAACATTTGCCTGGGACATCTTGCAGATGAACGCGATTATGGAGTAGGGGCTCAGATTCTTCGTGAACTGGGTGTGCACAAGATGCGCCTGTTGACCAATAATCCTGTGAAACGTGTAGGATTGGAGGCATACGGACTGGAGATTGCAGAGAATGTGCCGGTTGAAACCTCCCCCAATCCATACAATGAACGTTATCTGCGTACAAAGAAAGAACGCATGGGGCATACACTTCATTTTAGTAAGTAACTGTCTTTTTGTTTTCTCATTCCAAATAAAATCGCTTATTTTGCAACCAAATTTGCATAACAACCATTAATTAGAAACAAAATGAACCAATTATCAGACCGCTTGAACAGCTTGTCGCCTTCTGCGACACTGGCTATGTCTCAAAAGAGTGCAGAGCTGAAAGCTCAAGGTGTAGACGTGATTAATCTGAGTGTCGGTGAACCCGATTTCAATACACCCGATCATATTAAAGAGGCTGCGAAAAAGGCGATAGACGACAACTTCTCTCGCTATTCTCCTGTTCCGGGTTATCCGGCTTTGCGCAACGCTATCGTAGAGAAACTGAAAAAAGAAAACGGTCTGGAATATACAGCCGCACAAATCTCTTGTGCCAATGGTGCCAAACAATCAGTTTGCAACACTGTAATGGTATTGGTAAATCCGGGTGATGAGGTTATCGTTCCTGCACCTTACTGGGTGAGCTACCCGGAAATGGTGAAACTTGCTGAAGGTAAGCCGGTGATTGTAGCCGCAGGCATTGAACAGGATTTTAAGATTACACCTGCTCAACTGGAAGCTGCCATTACTCCGAAGACAAAAGCATTGATTCTCTGTTCTCCGTCCAACCCGACCGGTTCCGTATATAGTAAGGAAGAGCTTGCCGGACTGGCTGCCGTATTGGCTAAGCATCCGCAGGTGATTGTGATTGCTGACGAGATTTATGAGCATATCAACTATATCGGTAAGCATCAGAGCATTGCCCAGTTCCCCGAAATGAAGGAACGTACGGTGATTGTGAACGGTGTTTCCAAAGCGTATGCCATGACCGGCTGGCGTATTGGTTTTATTGCCGGACCGGAATATATCGTAAAGGCTTGCAATAAATTGCAAGGTCAGTACACTTCAGGTCCTTGTTCTGTATCTCAAAAGGCTGCTGAAGCTGCCTATACCGGTACACAGGCTCCGGTTGAAGAAATGCGCAAGGCTTTTGAACGCCGTCGCGACCTCATTGTAAAGTTGGCTAAGGAAGTTCCTGGATTTGAAGTAAATGTGCCGGAGGGTGCTTTCTATCTGTTCCCAAAATGTAGCTCATTCTTCGGTAAGTCTGTCGGTGACCGTAAAATCAATGATTCTGATGATTTGGCAATGTATCTGTTGGAAGTTGCTCATGTGGCTTGCGTTGGTGGTGCATCATTCGGCGCTCCTGAATGTATCCGTATGAGTTACGCTACCAGCGATGAAAATATCGTAGAAGCTATCCGTCGAATCAAGGAAGCTTTGGCAAAACTTGCTTAACTTTGTGTTGTGAACAAAATAAAAAGGCTCGGTTTCATTGAAACCGAGCCTTTCTTTTTTCTAAGGATTGTATTATTCTCCCGGATGAATTGCTTCAGAAGGACAAACATCAGCACAAGTACCACACTCTGTGCAAGCTTCTGGATCGATATGATAGATATCACCTTCAGAGATAGCGCTTACCGGACACTCATCGATACAAGTACCGCAAGCAATACAATCTTCACTAATTACGTAAGCCATTTTCTTTAAATTTTTAATTATTAGTACTAATTGGTTCGACAAAAATAAGTGTTTTCTTCATTACTAACTACCAATCTTGATTAAAAAGAACTAATTTGTATACTGTCTAAATAAAGACCCGCAAATCTAGCTTGGAAATATATATGATGATAGATTGATATTCAGAAACTTAAACAATTGCAGGGTAAGTAAAAAACAATACAGGAGGTGCTTCTGAACTTGTTTCTTCTATCCGGTAAGTTCCTCCGAAATGTTCAAAAAACAATTGGTTGATTTTCTGTTGTACAGAGACTTTCTGTAATGTTGAAAATTCGGGATCAACCAACGGGCTGTTTTCTACACGTCCTGATAACTCGTTCCTGTCAGCATCGTATGCCAAGGTCATCACCACCTCACGCACTTCTTTACACTCATTGGGACATAGCAACATATTGAGAACAATTTGTGTCAGTCGATTGATATCGGTATGGATGTGTACACCCTCAACTTGGTCGTGCAGTTTCAAATTGATTTGCCCTTCACTGCGCATTCCAATCATACAACTTAGTTCGCTGCACCATTCTTCTACACTGTAGTCTAGCAACTGGAATTTCATCATGTTAGCTTCCAGTCTTGAAAGGTCGAGCACATCATTGACCAATTGTATCAACTCTTTGGAGTTTGCCTGAATAATGGAGGAATATTCATACCGCTCAATTTCATCAAGTCCTGTTTCTGTGGAGAGGAGTTGTGAAAACCCGACCACATTGTTCAGCGGAATTCGTATATTGTAGCTCATATTGGCAAGAAAACGGCTTTTTACCTCGTTGGCTTCTTCGGCAACGGCTGTAAGTCTGCGCATTTCCTGCTCGTCTTTCTTTAATCGTCTGTTGCTTAGATACATCTGTATAATGAAAAGTAACAGCGAAAGCAGGATGATGCCTGCCGCTACCAAGCAGATATACTGGTACATGGTTTGCCGCCGCTCTTTCTGCAACAGCAGCTTGTCCATGTTATATAAAGATTGTATCTGTTTCATTTGCGACGTGGACATGGAAGTGTACAAGGAGTCCTTTACTCTCATTATTTCCTTATATATAGGGAGTGCCTGGTCCGAATCTCCCATTTCTACCAGTAAATTCGCTTTCTTGGCGGAATATGTTATGGCATCTTCCGGCGAAATCGGAGTGACTATACCGATAGCCTTATCCAGATAATCCATGGCTTTGGCCTTTTCGTTCACCAGGTCATAATAATCTGCGTATGCTATTAACCGTGTCAGCTGATAGGGCAGGAATGTATTGGAATTCACATACTCTTCAGCTTTTTGCAAATGTATCCATGCCTGTTCGGGTTGCTTGTCGCGGATATAAAAAAGGGCATATTGTATTTCAATCAGCATGTATAGATTGAAGTATCCGTTGGATAGCATCGGTCTGCTTTCGGCCACGAGCCTGTCTTTTGCTTTTTCCAATAACTTCAGGTGTTGTAACAGTTTATCGTTATTGTGCAGGAAAGAATAAGCAAGGACTGCTTTGGTTTGCAGGTCTGCCATTTCCATGGGAGGATCATCGGGATGAGTCAGTTCAAACGCCCTGTTCAGTTGGGCGATACCTTCTTTATAACGGTAGGATGCAAAATAGTTGGTCATCAGGCAGAGGGAAGCTACGCGCATGCCGTCACGATTGTTCAGCTTCTTGGCTCTTTTATACATATCATTGGCTTCATTGATGGCAAGTTCTATCTTTTGGTTGATAGTATAGAGCTCTATCAGCATTTTTTTGCCTTTGAAGTAGTCGGTGTAATAATTGTTTCTTTCTGCCAGTTGCTCAAGGGCCAGTAACCATTGCTCCACATGTTTCTGGTCAAGTTTATTGTAATAATAGATGATGTGGTCGTAAGTGGCTGTACTTTGGTATTTAATATTTTTCTGTGCGATAGCCTCTTGCAGCAACTTGTTTTCATAATAAATGAAAGTAGGGGTTTGCTGGTCCAGGCGGGCGAGGTAATGAAGCACTTCCAGTCTCGATGAGTCGGGAGGTGATGCAAGGTATATGCGCAGCAAACTGTCTTTGACTTGGCTGAGTGAATGTTCGTGAGCCTGCAATGACAGTACACCTATATATAATAAGGTGAATAAGGCTATGAGTATACGTTTCATACTTTATCCTCCTTTCCATTTGGCTTTTGGTTTATGGGATGGGTAAAGAAGAAGCGCGAGCCATTGGCATATTCAGAGTCAATCCATATTTTTCCTCCGATATGCTCGATGATAAGTTGGCAAATGGATAGTCCCAGGCCGCTACCTTGCGCATTCTCATTCAGTTTCTCAAAACGTTGGAATATCTGCGCCTGTTTTTCCAGGGGAATGCCGCACCCGGTATCTGTAACCGAGAATAGCGCCAATTCATCAGATTGCTTTTCTAATTTCAGAGTGATGCTGCCTTGCGGGGTAAATTTAGTTGAGTTAATAAGTAGGTTTATCAAAACCTGTTGTAAACGTGAATCGTCTGTCTCAATTTCTAATTGTTCAAGTTCCGTCACGAATAACACTTCGGCTTGCGTTTGCTTTACCTTGCTCACGGTATCCACCACATTTTTACATATAGCCACTGCGTCATGCCTGGCGATGCTGAATTGCATTTTGCCAAATTCAAGGCTCGATAAATCAATTACATCATTAATCAGTTTCAGTAAGAGTTCAGAGTTTTGCTGAATTACCTCGTTACATTGACGCCGGGTTTCTTCATCCAGCCCATCTTCGGTCAATAGAGATGAAAAACCGGACAAGGCATTGAGCGGAGTACGGATTTCGTGGCTCATATTCGACAGGAATATGCTTTTGGCATGCATGGCATTTTCTGCGTTTTGCCGAGAACGTTCTAACTTTTGAGTAGATAACGCCACTTTCTTTTTTTGTTCCCTAAGGCGTAGCGCTATGAAAGAAAATAAAATCAGCAGGGTGATGCTGCCTACGGACAGGCTTGTTATCACCTTGTTATATTCTCCCTCGCTGGCAATTTCAATCTGATCTACCTGGTATTTTGCCCTCAAAGCATCAATCTGCCTCACGTAACTCTGCGAAGCAATGGTATCTGTTGCAGGAAAAAGTTCCTGATAAATACGGCAGGCTTCCAATGTACGTCCTTGTATCTTATATAGATGAATTTTTTCGGCAGATATCCATCGATAATAAGTGGAACGCTTGTTTCCGGATACATTGCGCAACAAACTGTCGTACGCTTCAACGGCTTTGTCCCAATATTTTTTATCCCATTCTCCTTTTGCGCGATAATAAGCGGCCTTAGTATAATCTATCGTAAACCGGTAATATTTCTCAGGTGATTGGTTATATATGGATTCCAACTTTTGCAATAATGTTTTTGCTCCATCCAGATAGGTTTGTGAGAGATGTCCGCGTGAAATGGCGTAATTCGTTTCTTCTACTATAATGGCAAAAGAAAGTGATTGGCTGGGATGTCGCTCCAAAAAAACGTTCAGTTCTTTAAGTATCTTTTGGGCTTCCTTCATCCGGCCTATTTGTTGTAAGACATGGGATTTTTGCAGAAGTAATTCTGCCCGATAAGGATGGTCACCGGCAATATGGGATAGCTCGTTCAGTGCATCGTCAAAGGAATCCAGCGCTTTATCCGATAAATAAGCGATAGCATAAGCTTCGCCGATGGCTTGATTGGCAAGTACAATTCCAAAATCATATCGCATGGCTTTAGCTTCTTCGTACATGATACGAGCCCTATCCATAGCAAGGCTGATGTCGCCCAGCAAAGAGTAAGCTTTGGTTAATTGAAGTTGTAAAAGGAAATATTGTTCTTCATTTCCTTTCACTTCTATTTGCGGTATCACATACTCACTCCATGCGATGACTGTGTCCGGAGATGTTTTTGAATCGTAGGGCACTCCTCTTTGAATGAGTGATTGTAATTGTGACAAGCGTTTCTGATACGTGGGGTTGGCGTATACTTTTGTAGATGATATAAATAGCATTCCACATAATAGTAGCAGTATGGTAAATCCGCTTTTCAATGCCCTGTTTGTCTATTTTGTTTATTGTTGGCAAAAATAAACATAAAAAGGAGAAATCAAAATAAATATATAGTTTTTATTTCCTTATTCTTGAAAATTGTTTTTTTCAGGTAAGGCGCTCTATTAAGGTGGGTTAGTAAAGTTCCAAGCCAAATTCATCTCTTAGTTGTAGCAGGGCATCGTTCTTTTGCGCCATCATCTGGAATTTCTCTACCCGGCCGTATGCCCGGACTTTTTCAGCAGGAGCACTGATGCGTACAGTCATGGTGACTTTGCGGTTTTTTAGACGGGTGCGCAGATAATCCTGTAAGGTCGGTATCAATGACGTGAACTCTTTGGCTATGATTTCATTGTCGACTACGGCTTCAAACGTCGTGGCATTCAGAAGATTGACGTGCATATTCTGCATCCGTTTGGCAATGGCAACCTGTTCTTTAGGCATTCGCCCGGCATATTCTTGCCAATAGTAATTAACATCCCTTTCGTTGAAAATGAAATCCTCTTCTACCTGTGGGGCTTGTTGTGTAGCATGAGTAGTAGCTGTAACTTGCGGCTCATCTTCTGTTTTAGGACGTTTGATGGACACGCCGAGTCCCGACATTTTCATGACGGGTATTTTCTTTTCTTCTTTGCCCTGTGCCAACAGTACGGAAGCAGGTGTGGCATGCGGCATGGCGGTAGCTGCCGGGTTGGCAGGAGAAACAGGACTCGTTGCAGGTGCCGTGGGTGTGGTGGAGGTTGTTGGCGGAACTACTGTAGGGCGGGAAACATTGTTTGCTTGCGGTTGGGGCATAGCATGAGCCGCCTGTGGCTGCTGTGCAGCGGCAGGTTGCGTAAATATGGGTTTTATAGCTTGTTTAGGGCTACGCCCACCGGCGGCATCGTCCTCCTCGGCGGTGAGCTGTGCAACTTGTATCAAAGTGAGTTCCACCAATAATCTTTTGTTTTTACTGGCACGATAACTCAAATCGCAGTCGTTGCAGAGTTTCATGGCGCAGTATAAGAATGGTAGTGGGCATTTTTGCGCTTGCGCCTGATATCGTGCCCGGATACTTGCGCCTACTTCGAGCAAAGGCAAGGTAGCGGGGTCTTTGCTTACCAGCAAATCACGCAAGTGTGAAGAAAGCCCCGTGATGAAGTGGCTGCCATCGAATCCCTTGTTCAAGACATCATTCAGTAAGAGCAGGGCGTCACTGATTTTATTTTCAAGAAAGAAATCCGTCAGTCGGAAGTAGTACTCATAATCCAGCACATTGAGGTTTTCAATCACGCTTTGGTAAGTGATGTGTCCGCCCGTGAAGCTTACTACCTGGTCAAAGATAGATAAAGCATCACGCATGCCGCCGTCCGCTTTCAGCGCTATTACATTCAGAGCCTCCGGTTCGGCGGTGATGCCTTCTTTGGAAGCCACGTATGCAAGGTGTGCCACGGTGTCTTCTACGCTGATGCGATTGAAATCATATATCTGGCAACGTGACAGGATAGTCGGTAATATCTTATGCTTTTCGGTAGTGGCCAGGATAAAAATGGCATGTCTGGGCGGTTCCTCCAATGTCTTCAGGAAAGCATTGAAAGCGGAAGCGGACAACATGTGTACCTCATCGATGATATATACCTTATATTTTCCTATCTGTGGCGGAATGCGTACCTGTTCTACCAGTTGGCGGATGTCGTCCACGGAGTTATTGGAAGCGGCATCCAGTTCGTGAATGTTATAAGAACGCTGTTCGTTGAAAGCCGTACACGATTCGCATTGGTTACATGCTTCCCCATCTGCCGTAGGGCTCATGCAGTTGATGGTTTTGGCAAAAATACGGGCGCAAGTCGTCTTTCCTACTCCTCTCGGACCGCAGAAGAGATAGGCATGTGCCAGTTTGCCCGTGGCGATAGCATTTTTCAGTGTGGTAGTCAAAGCACGCTGTCCCACCACCGACTCAAAGGTAGATGGACGGTACTTACGCGCCGATACGATATAATTTTCCATATTCAGAGTCTTCTTATTGTGCAAATGTACGCAAAAAAAAGAAATTTTTCAGTTATTCCTTTTATCTTTGTGCTCATAATATTTAATCATTGAATCGACGTGGATAAACTTGCTTCCCTTTGGTTATTTGTCCGCAAGAACAAGTATTTGATTACGCTTGTGCTGTTTGCGGTGCTTATCGGATTTTTAGATGAGAACAGTATTGTTCGCCGTATGGGTTATGCTCGTGAGGAAAGTCGCTTGCGAGAAGAAATAGACAAGTATCGTACGGAATATGAAGAAAACACCCGTCGCCTCAATGAACTTGCCGTCGATTCCGGTGCTATTGAACGCATTGCGCGCGAAAAGTATCTGATGAAAAAGCCCAATGAAGATATTTATGTATTTGAAGAAGATGTAGAAGAATGAAACAACTAATACCCGCTCTTTTCACCGTAGGTGCTGTCATGGTTCTCGTAGGAGCAGCTGTTTATATCACCGGTTGGATGTTTGCACCTTATATATATACCATCGGTGCCACTTTTGTCGCTTTGGCGCAAATCAATTCTCCCTCGAAATGTAAAAGTCCTAACGTGAAGCGTCTGCGCCGTCAACAAATATCCGGTGCTTTGCTCTTGGTCTTAACAGGAGCATTTATGCTTTTCACTCACGGTAATGAGTGGATTGTCTCACTTACAATAGCCGCAATCCTAGAACTTTATACTTCGATTCGTATTCCTCAGGAAGAAGCAAAAGAAGAATAATATTTGGGAACATATTGTTTTTGCTCTTTGAAGAGGTATGCAAAAAGTAAAATTTACTATTATTACGCTTTGTCATTGTCGATTTGTTTCACTTTTTCAAAGTGATTCCCACTCGGCATGACAGGATGATAGGTTTGTTAGGGTTTTGACATCCTCCTTTTTATTCGTTATTGCTATGTGGGGGATGAATTTCTAATCTAGCTTCAGTTGAAATTATATTATTTCCGTTTTCTGTTATAATCCTTATATCTATAATCTGCAGATGGTATGTATGCTATATTTATAGTATATATGCTAGGACGCTATATTCCATATCTGCTATTTGGAGTGAAATATTCGCTCTCTTGCCTTAAACTCTCCCTTTTCCTCCTGAATATTAGCAGTCTATGTCCCGATAACTAGTCTTTTT
>ULTJ01035301.1_pt1 | contig 12537 bp, 16 predicted proteins | sample 1957491 | NCBI WGS metagenome assembly ULTJ01 (sample SAMEA4835731, study PRJEB28245) | human gut metagenome | biome: gut microbiome; material: fecal sample | place: Denmark | collected 2008 | reverse complement strand
CCCGATCGCCGCTCCCAGTCCTGCCGGAAAGAGGCTGCCCAATATCTGCATCAAAAAGTCCATCGGTTTATTTACTATTTTACTATTTACTATTTACTATTTAGAGTAAGTTCCATCCTGCCACTACGTCCGCCATCACAGCCGGTACCCCGTTCTCCACCTGCGACATCGCGGCGGCGAAAGCGCACATCGTTGCCCGGTCGTTCACATCGGGCACGTAGGTGGAAGGCACCTGCATTTCCCTGCATACCCGGCTGATATAGCCGGATGTATTGTTCTCCACAGGCGGCGCCCACCGGTTGATGAAGTCGGCTATCGTGCGGCAGCCGTTCAATTTCCGGTAGTTCTGCAACAGCTTCAAGCCTGCCCGATATCCGTAAGCAATGCTTTCAAACTGGCAGAATGCCCTATCCTGTGAGGGCCGGACTTCCCCCTGCCACCGGGTGGTGGCAGAGAGACGGATGTTCAGCGGATTGTTGTTGCGTAATCCTCGTGCACCCATCGGTTATGCCTCCAATTCACTGTTAGGATCATCAGGCGCCGGATTGTCTGCGGCGGCATTGGCGGCGGCAGCTGCGGCTTCACGGCGAACCTGCGCCCAGCGCTTTTCCGCCGGAACGGCCTGATCCTTACTTTGTGCCGTTGCGCCGTCCCAGCTATAGATGGCGCCGAATGCTTCCAACTTCTTAGGTAGCACGATGTAGTGATGGCGGAAGTTTACCAGACTTTCCTGTGTGGTCGGGTTGGTACGCGCCTCGCTGTAATACATCTTCGTGCTTCCCTGCGCCTTGAACATGCGCGGACGGTAGAAAGAGAAAGAACCTTTCAGGTCGGTAGCCGCCGGAGTGGCATTGTATGGCACCTTCACGCCCGCTTTCGTGTAGTACGGGCAATTCACATACGTGTACACCTCGAAACCGAACATGTTCAGCAATTTTCCGGAGGTGTAGTTGTAGTACTTGTCCTTGAAGCTCTGGTCGGCTTCCAGCAGGTCGTTCACATGGTCGGGGCAAAGAACGAGCACACGGCCGTCTTCGGGCACCTCCATGTTGTCGTAGGCACGCTTCAGGGCTATGATGTCCTTTACGGTCAGTTTCTTGCGTCCCGATTCGTCGGTCGCGCCGCTGGTTGCGATAACCGGAGTCTTGTCCGTATGGCTGTAGGGAGCCAGGGCGTGGGCGGCTTTCTTGTACTTTACTGTAAGAATCGCGTTTCCATGACGTTCCACGTCAGCGGAATACTTGTCGAAAGACAAGGCGTAAAGCTGGTCGTCAGTCACGCGGGTGGCTTTCGTCTGGAACTTGTCCAGGCCTACCGGCACGTCGCTTTCCGTCAAGTCCTGTATAGGAATGGGATAGGTCGTATTGTTTACCAGCACGTCCGGATCGCCGCCCACATCCACCAGGTGAATCACTTCATTGTCCACCTTCGCGGAATAATCCGGAATACCGTTCAGCCAGTCCGCCTTCAGTCCGGCATTTAAGCGCTTTATCAATTCTCCGGTCCACACTTCCGTATATACACCCTCGAAGGCTGCACCTGCGGGCATAAAGTTTCCAAGCACTGCCGGGACAACCGCGCCCGCCACTGCACCTATTGCGGGGGTTACCCCTACCAATGACGCCAGAACCACGCCCATCAGGACGTTGAACAGCGTGCCGCAAACAAATTTCAAGATAGAATTCATTCGATTTGATTTTTAATTGTTAGTTATTAATTGAATTTCGGACATTCAATGCCGTATTCCGCCTTGTACAGCGCACGGTATTTGTCCGGTTCGTTCTCACGCATCAGCTTCAGCTGCCCTTCGGGTACCTCGCTGAGCTTGTTCCATTGCCCGGTTGCCATACCGCCCGTTGCGCCGCCGGGATTGATCAGTTGCATCGGCTTAGTCACAGCCGCCATGCTGTCCAGCGTCAGTTTCAGGCTTTCGGCGCCTACTGTCTTGCCCAGGTTAATGAAGTGATCCTTCTTGTCGGCATTGAACTTTCCGGCTTTGACGGCGTCGTCCACCATCTGAGTGACACCTGCCAATTTCATGGCATCCAATTGCGTGCGCAGTTCCGTATTGGCGGTCTGATATCCCAGCAAGATGCCAACCTTGGCGAGAATCTCCGCTTCCGTTGCCGTCTCCGGCAAGCCCAGCTTCAGGGCGATAGCTTTGAAATCTACATTCATAGTCTCTTCTGTTTTAGAATTATTGTTTTGCGGAGTTTCTCCGCCGTTAGTTTTCAATAAAGGAAGGGACGGGCAGTCTTCACCTGCCGCCAGCCTCAAAGGATTACCCTGATAACTGAGTTGCACGATATTGTCGTCATTGCCGCCCATATCCACCATGCTTACTTCAAGGAGTTTGCATTTGGTCACCGTAGGACGGGTTTGTCCCGGCTTCAGGAGTTCGGGAGCGTCGCTCGTCTCTATTACTTCAAAGAAGGGGCTGCACATTTTCAGCGTGTCCTTGTCAAACTGTTGTTTCAATATTTTTGATTCATCCCGCACTTCGTCGAAGTAAGGCTCCCCGGTCACGTCCTTTCCCTCTACCCGGAAATCCTTGATGCTACCTATTATTTCTCCACGACGGTGCATATACAACAGCAAGGGGTTTTGCTGGTATTGCCCGTAATCGATGCCGTCGGTCTTCACCCACGTGCCGAAGCAGTTTAAACTTTCACTTGATATCCTGATTCTTTTTCCCATGATTTGCGTCTCATTTTGGCGCAAACTTACGGCTACGCGCACAACCGCACAAAAAATTATGTAACGGTTGCGAACAGCCGTGCAACCTGTCTGTAATGCTTTGCAACCCCTCCGCCGTTTTTTCGTCGCCCGCCGCGAGCTTCGCAACTTTGCCCTATAATCAAGCAGCAAGAAGGTATGGCAAAAGACATGAGCAAACAGAAAGCGGTAGCCAAACACCTCTACATGAAAGGTACGCCCATCATGCAGATCGTGGAACTGACCGGAGTGACCCGGCAGTCTGTCAGCCGCTGGGTGAACCAGGAGAACTGGAAAGAAGAACGGGCCGCACGTGAGATGAGCAAGGAGTCCATCACATCCATGACCCTCTGCAAATTGGGCGAAGCCATCGAGAATACGGATGCCGATGAAAAGAGCATCAGCCGTATGACCGATTCACTGGTGAAGGCGGCAAAGGGCATTAAGGAAATCAACCGGAACACCAACATCGTGAACAAGGTGGATACCATTATCGAGTTCGAGAACTGGCTGGTGGCCCATCGCGAGGAATATCCGGAAGTGGATGACAAACTCATCATGCTCATCAACCAAATGCACAGCGACTTCATGAGCATCAAATTCAAGCAAAAATGACAGCGGACGAAAAGAAAGAGGCCCTCAAACGGTGGAAAGAGCATTGTAACCGGTTGCAGCGCATCACCTCGAAGCGCAAGCCGGAGACGGAGGCGGAACGGAAGAAGAATATCGCCCGTGCCCTGAAGGATTATGAGTATTTCTGCCAGAGATACCTGAAACATTACTGCCGGTGCAAGAACGCCAAGTTCCACAACGACGCCGCCCGCTATATCGAGAAGCATCCGGAAATGCGAGCTGTATTCAAGTGGCCGCGCTGTCATGCCAAGTCGGTACACCTGGATGTGGGCATACCACTCTGGCTGAAGTTCAAAGGTATGTTGCACGTTATGGTTCTCGTGGGTAAGAGCGAAGACAATGCCGACGCTTTTCTGGGAGACCTCCAGGCGGAACTACAATTCAACCAATATATCATTGATGACTTTGGCGAGCAATACAACGCCGGATGCTGGCAGGAAGGCGAGTTCGTCACCAAGGACCTGTGCGCCTTCTTTAGCCGCGGTCGCGGACAGTCTCCCCGAGGATTGCGGTTCCGTGAAATGAGACCGGACTATATTGTAGTGGATGACTTGGATGATGATGAGATGTCTCGCAGCGAAGCCCGTGTACGGGAGATGACCAATTGGATCAAAGAGGCGCTATTCGGCTGTTTTGGAGGCGAGGCGGGACGCTTTATCATGGTAGGAAACCTGATCAGCAAAAACAGCGTATTACAACAGATGATCAACAGTTCCACCGTACACACCAGCACGGTATACGCCATCGAAAAAGACGGGAAACCCGCCTGGCCGGAATACTGGACACTGGAAACATTGCGCAGCCGCGAGGAATTCATGGGCTACCGCAGTTTTCAGAAAGAATTCATGCACAACCCCATCACCGAAGGTGCCGTTTTCCAAGAACGCTGGATACAGTGGCGGCGGATGCTGAAGCCGTGCTATTACGAAAGCTTGGTTCTCTACATCGACCCTTCGTTCAAGGACAGCAGCAAGAACGACTACAAGGCCGCCAAGCTCTGGGGACGTCCGCGCTCCGGACTGAAGAGCGCCAAACGCTCCGAACTGCACTGCCTGCGCGCCTTCGTGCGCCAGTGCAGTGTAGGCGAAATGGTACGCTGGGTATATGATCTCTGGGAATCGCTGCCCGAAGATGCCGCCGTCACCATCTACATGGAAGCCAACTTCATGCAGGACACCATACTGGATGAATTCGAGCGTGAAGGCAACCTGCGGGGCTACCAGGTACCCGTCACTGCCGACAAGCGCAAGAAGCCGGACAAGTTCGCCCGCATCGAAGCCGTCAGTCCGCTATGGGAACGCGGTTTCGTGTGGTACAACGAGAAGCTGAAGACCGACAATGACATGAAGACCGGCATTGAACAGACCCTCGCCTTTGAGAAAGGAAGCCGCGCCCACGATGACGGGCCGGATGCCGATGAAGGCGCCATCTACAAGCTGCAAAAGCAGGTACGCGAAGAGAGTTTTGTTCCGCGCATGGGATTGAGGCAACCGCCGTCACAGTCGTGGTGACCATTCATAATTCATAACTTATAATTCATAATTAAAGCCATGTTCATTACAGAAAACGACTATATCCAAGTAGGCACCGATGCGCTGAAAATCATGCAGCAGAGTTCCGAAGATAACCGGAAAACGGCGGAACAGCGTGCCCTGTCACGTATTGCCGCAGCACTGCGCGGACGCTATGACGTGGATGCGACATTCGCACGCGAAGCCGGTGAGAGGGATGCGGAACTGGTGGGGTGTGCCACCGATATCGCGCTCTATCACATGATATGTTCGCTGCCCGGCAAAATGGGAAATGAAGTTCGTGAGAAACGCTACAAAGATGCGCTGGACTATCTGAAAGAGATACAGGCGGGACGTATCACTCCCGATATCCCCACCATCACCGGGCCTTCCGGTGAAGAAGACTACCACAATCCGGTCCGCTACGGATCGGCAACCAAGAACGATTATATCTGGTAACATTATGGCAACAAAAAACAAAAGACAAAACCCCGTAAAGGTGGGACGTGTGAATCTGGATAATCCGGCCGAACTGAAGCGGGTGACGCAACTTTCCGTCAACCTGCAACTACAGACCGAAGCGCTGACCAAAAAGGACCTGCGCACCTGGCGCAATGCCTGGCAATATGCCATCAATGTGGACTATCCCAACCGTGTGCCGCTGTACAACGTATATGGCGACGTGGAAGTGGACATGCACCTCACCGGCTGCGTAGGGCAGCGCAAAGGCTACGTCCTGAACAAGAGCTTCCGCATCGTGGACAGGAAGGGCGATGAGAATCCCGACCTGACGGCCGTCTTCGAGTCCCCATGGTTCAAGGCCTTCATGGACCTGGCACTGGACAGCATCTACTGGGGGCATTCGCTCATACAACTAGGAGATATCATCGTAGTGGACGGCATCCCCGCATTCAGCAACGTGCAGTTGGTGCCCCGCCGCCACGTCATCCCGGAATACGGCGTACTGGTGGTGAACCAGCAGGAAAGGTGGCAGAACGGTTACGATTACCGCAACTCCGAAATGGCGGACTGGGTGATAGAAGTCGGTGCGCCCAATGATCTGGGCCTGTTTCTGAAGTGCGCCCAGCATACCATACCGAAGAAGAATGTCTGTAGCTTCTGGGATATGTTCTCCGAAATATTCGGCATCCCCTTCCGTGTGGGGAAAACCACCAGCCGCGACGCCAAGGAACAGAGCCGTATCGAGAAGATGCTGGGCAGCATGGGAGCGGCAGGTTGGGCACTCTTCCCCGAAGGTACGGATATCGAAATCAAAGAATCTACCCGTGGCGATGCCTACAACGTGTTCGACAAGCGCATAGACCGGGCCAACTCCGAACTGTCCAAAGGTGTGCTCACCGAAACCATGACCACGGAGAACGGCAGCAGTCTTTCACAAAGCGAAGTGCATCTGGAAGTGCTGAAGAACCTTGTCAGCAAGGATGCCGACAACCTGCGCGACATTATCAACTTCCAGCTGATACCGAAAATGATAAAGCACGGTTTCCCGTTGAAGGGATACCGCTTCGACTGGTACGAAGGGATAGACTTCACTCCTGAACAGCAGGTGGCATACGAACGTCTGTTGCTGGAAAACTACGAAGTGGACCCGCAGTACTTCATTGATAAGTATAATGTGCCTATCATTGGGAAAAAGGAAGCGTCACCGGTGATGATTCCGGGCAACAGTGATGATGAACAAGCCTCAAAAGGAAAGAAGGATAAAGAAAAGCAGAAACTCGTTAAACCTTTTTTCGACTAAGCCCCGATAATTACGCGGGGCTGCACAAACGGGCGTGCCTGTCTTATTTCGGAAGCGAAATGCAACTGGACAAGAAAGAAGCGGATGAAGAAACGGACGTAGACACCGCCAGTGTCGAAGCGGCCTTCGTCCTGCTTATGAGGTGGCTGCATCGCCAGCCGGAATTCAGCCCGGAGATGCTAAAGGATGAAGAAGTACAACAATTCATCCGTACACACGCTGAGGTGCTGGATGATGCGGTAGATTTCTCTATCCGCCAACGTCCGCTGGACGACATCAGCGTGCAACGCCTGAAGGAATCCAATTACGTCTTCTCCGGCTTCAAGACCTTCCACGAACTGAACGAGGCATTCCCCTCACAGCTGGATAAGGACGGCAACCGGAAACCTTTTGAGCGCTTTTTAAACGACGTTCAAAAGATAAATGAAAACTATAATAAATGGTACCTGAAGGCGGAATACAACTTTGCCATGTCATCAGCCGATATGGCCGCCAGGTGGCAGGGTTGGTGGGATGATGAAGACCGTGACCGATATCTGCTGCAATACCGAACCGTGGGCGACAAAAGGGTACGCAAAGTGCACCGGGCACTGCACAACGTCACGCTGCCCATCACTTCCCGGTTCTGGGACGAATATTTCCCGCCAAACGGCTGGAACTGTCGCTGCACCGTAGCCCGTGTCCTCCGACGTGATTATCCCGAAAGCAACGAACAGGAAGCCATGCTGGCGGGAAGCCAGGCAACGGCAGGAAAGCATCAGGAAATGATGCGTTTTAATCCCGGTAAACAGATGGCTTGCTTCCCGGCATACAATCCATATACCATCAGTAAATGTAAAGACTGTACCAATCGTCCGGGAAAGCTGAAGTTGACAAAAGTGCCGAACAATGAGCTGTGCGCTGCTTGCAAGGTCATCAAGGGGATGACTACGGAACGGAAGAAGATACAGGAGCAATACGAAGCATACGACGAAACACTGTGGAAGAAGGAATTTCACGACAGTGACAACGGAGGCTATCTGGTGACCGAGAAAACCCGTATAGAAGCGGGCGAACGCAATAAACAGGAACAGGCCAAGTATGCCAAAGAATATGGGATGTGCCTGACCTTTGCGCGTGCCGGATACAGGATAGAACATCTGGGAGAAACTCCGGGCATAAGTTCACCGGATGTGACTATAAATGGAATGCCAGCTGATCTGAAGCGTACCAAGGGAAGCGGTAATATAGTGAAATATGCACGGAAGGCAGTTCGCCAACAAGGGGCGGAGATGGTATTGTTTCAGTTTGATGAATTCAACGATGCGGTAAGAAAAGAACTTCTTGCACTGAAACGCGAAGGAATCCGTGCAAAGTACTTCATCACCGGAGAAAATGAAGTGCATTCCCTTTAAAATACATCGCCCCGACCATTGCGGGCCGGGGCGGGGCTGGTACGAGCCGCCCGAAGCGTGACACGTCCCTGTTCTCATTGCTGAGACATGATACAAAGATACACTTAATTCTTTAAACAACAAGCATTATGACTCAAAATTCAAACATAACCAAGGAACTGGAACAAAAGGTGAAGCGTTTCATCAGGCTCACGCTGAAAAATATCAGTGTGAAACTGGGCGATGAGTTCGACCGGAACTTCGAGCGGGAAGCGTTCTTCAACGAGAAGTGGGCTCGCCGGAAGTTCAACGATGATGAAAGCCGCGGTCTGCTGGCCCGGGAAGGAACCTTGCGCCGTAGCATCAAAGACGAGGTATCCGTCACCGACCATGACAGCGTCGTCTTCACCAGTAGCGTGCCTTATGCCGCCATCCATAACGAGGGTGGCACCATCACCGTCACCCGGAAGATGAAGAGATACTTCTGGTACCGCTACATGCTCATCATGGGCAGCAAGCGCAGCCGCCCGGACAAACCGAAGTTTACCGGAAAGCTGCAACGCAAAAAGAATGGCGAATTACGGGATAATCAGAAGAACCGGGAACTGACCGAAGAAGCCAGGTTCTGCAAAATCATGGCACTGAAGAAAGTGGGCAGCAAAATCATTATCCCCAAACGTCAGTTCATCGGCATGCATCCCGACGTGGAACGCTTCATCCGTGAAATTACCGATGCCAACATCAAAGAGATATTTAATTAATCCGCGTAATCCGCACCTAAAATTATACATCATGAGAAAGTTCCTTTACCTCAGCCTCATTGACCGGCTGAAACAACTCAAAGACGAAGCGGGAGAACCCGCCATCAAGACGTTCGACCTCTGGAACGAACAAGTGGAATTCATCGAACAGGAAGAAGTGTTCTACACGCCCGCCATCTTCATCGAATTCATGCCCGTGAAGTGGGCAAACCTGGGAGGCGCCACCCAGCGCGCCGAAGTCACCATCCGCCTGCACATCGTCACTCCCTGGGACGGAAGCGCACGCGACGGCAGCATCTTCCAGCGGCAGAGCCTCGAACGCTTCGACCTGCTGGACCGCATAGACCATCATCTCTTCAATATCATGGGCAGCAACGGACAGACGGAATTCAACATGTTCCGCCGCACAGGCAGCGGCACCAACCACAACCATGAGGAACTCGTGGAAGATATCAGCGACTATACATGCATGGTGATGGATAACATCAGAAAAGAGTGAGTTGCGCCCGCATCTCTTCCTGCTTGCGGATGATGCGCGGGTCGGCACTGGCATTGATGATATTGTAGAAAGTCTTTTCGCAGATGTGATATTTCGGCCAGATGTAACGGCGCAGGATTTCGCGGTTACTAAGGCCGCTGCGTGCATGCTCGTCATAAATACGCACGATGTCCTCCACACGAAAGGCATAACTGCACCCGACTATTTTAGTCCGATTCTTCTTCATAGACTGGAATAAATAATGAAAACCCCTGAAAACTGATTGATTACCCTATGCAAAAGTAATCGTAATAACATATTAATGCAACAAATAGCGTCAAAAAGCGTGTTCTGCCACACCGGATAAGGAGTTCACCTCACCTTTGCACCGTCTTTTTCGCGAAACGACACGGACTTAATTATTAATTCTTAATTTGACGAAGTTATGGTAAACTATTCTTTGGCTCACATGAGCACCAAACCGGGTGTAGGGAATGCACCCAAAAAGTATTACGCCAAAGCCCAGGCCAACGGCGAAATCACCATGGACGAGATAGCCGAGGACATCTCATACGCCACTTCCCTCACGGACGGTGACGTGCTGAACGCCCTTCGCGCCCTTATCCAGCAAATCAACAAGAATCTGGCGGCAGGCAAGATCGTACGCCTGGAGACTTTCGGCAGTTTCCAGATACAACTGCAATCGGAAGGTGCCGAGACAGAGAAGAAGTTCACATCCTCCAACATCACCGGCGCTTCAATCCAGTTCCGTCCCGGCAGGCCTATCAAGGCGGCTACGCGTGCGGGTGATGGCGGGCTGACGTTCCACCGTGTAGCAAAGAAAGGAGAAGCGGCGTTGCCCGATGATCCGGACGGTAACGGCGGAAGCGGTTCCGGCGGTGGCGGAGGACTGGATGAGAATCCGCTGGGATAACCCCGCAAAACTACCTATAGGTAGTGAACCGACTACTTAGTAGTAGTGAACAAAGCACCCGGTAGTAGTTACCCGATTACTACCGGGTAATTTTTTTGACCCACTTTTAAAAGAAAGGAAAACGCACAATGAATGAAGAAAAAAAGCACGTCGGAGGCATCTATCTGAGCGACCTGGCACAGCAATACTTCCCGGGCAGCACGCCACGAAGCGCGGTGAGCCAGCTGCACCGCTGGATAGCGCTGAATACGGAACTGACCCGGCGCTTGGCGGAATTGTTCTACAAGCCCCGGCAAAGGGCACTGACACCGCTGCAACATGAGGCGGTATTGAAATGTCTGGGGGAGCCGGGAGAATGACCGGATCGTTTTCCTGACGTCAGGAAGATGGTAGCACGAAGAGAGCCGCCGCACAACCATCGTGCGGCGGCTCTCTTCGTGCTACCATTTTTGAATTGTTCAGTTATTAGTCATTTATGGGATGGTCTTTAACATCTCCGATTATCCACTCAATCGCTACTTTAATTCCTTGTTCGTAACTCATACCGGGATAATTGGAAGAACCTGTTTCTTCTACCTCTGCACATTGGTTGAGCAAATCCCAAATTTCTTGATCACTTCTTACTATATTCATTTTTTTATACTGTTTATCCTTAATAATGCTTCTTCAACTTCTGCTTGCTTGAAATATACGCGGTTACCACATTTATAAGCCGTCAAGATACCTTTTCTAGTCCAGTCACTCACTGTAACGATAGATACTTTTAACATTCGAGAAACATCCGCTCTAGTTATATACTCTGATACATTACTTTTGCGGTTTGGATTAGCTTGTGCTTTCAAATCTGAGATAGCCTTCTCTATGGTACTAAGGCGAACAAGTATTTCATTTGCTTGCCATTTTTCGATAATTACAACCTCTTTTTCCATTTTGTTCCTTTCTTGATTAAAAGGGCATGCCTCCGAAGAGAAGTATAAATTGTCACATTTAAAACTTTATCGTCAAAAATGGAGAACGTGCCCAGTTTATTATTACTTTTGCTATGTCACATTTAAAATTTCAATTCATTATGCCACTTAAGAATATTGGATTTAATTTATTTATGCCAAATGATGATAGATTTGGTAATTATAATCATGAAATCGTCTATAATTTATTACTCAGTGTAGAAAAAAACTTCTCATCGGTTTTAAAAAGACCCTTAAACGACAAAGGAATATGTTGCATCGATTACCGTCCTGGTAATCCACAGTGTATAAAGACACATATAGGGCACCATATTTTTTTAAGTTCACGAGAGGATTATTGGTGCAGATGGGTATATCAATTCGCCCATGAATATTGTCACTCAATAATCGACGGTGCATTCACTGGAGAAATAAAAGGCTTAATGTGGTTTGAAGAAACTATTTGTGAGCTGTCTTCTATGTATCATCTTCACACCCTTTACAGCCAATGGAAAACTCAAGCAGGAGTTCTTTACCATTACGCCCCAAATTTCCTGGATTATCTAAATGGCCTCTTGTCGCAAAATCCTCAACTACTTTCCGCCACACTTCATCCGGGATTTCTATCAACTTGGCTCCAGCTTTTACAGCAGCAGACATATCATCGAGATTATTACAATGCACTGGCAGCAAAGATGTATCCATTGTTTGTCGAAAATCCTCATCTTTGGAAGATAATCCTTCACTTTGGGGATATGCAACAGTGGAGTTCTCTTGGAGATTTATTTCAGCATCTTGAGCGCAATGCAACCGTTGACTACGTTTATTCCTTGAAGAAATTACGCTTGTTCTTGTTTTCATAAATATTCCTTTCTTACTTTTTTTGAGTTGATTTAAAAATGTTAAGCCTGACATATTTACCTGGTATATTACAAGTTCTTAATATTCTCGCATTATCTTCTCCAAAAGCTATTAAGACACTTCCACATCCGGGATGATTTCCTCTAGTTCCATCTGGACGAATAAAACGGATACGATTGCGAAGAAATTTCATCGCTGTGGCCTTTGGGAAAATGACATCCTGAAACATCTTAGAATCGCATCTATTAAACAGTAGAACTATACCATTATTATGTTCAGCCATTCTAGTGATGAACTGTTCAATAAGAGGCCTTGAGTAAGGAGGGTTAAGCCATACCCTCCCATACCAATTGCGGCTTAATCCATCATGGTTTTTATTGTACATACCTATCGCTGTTTGGTATAATGGTTCAATTGGTGCACATGGGTCTAGGTCGAAGACACCTAGAGCATCTATTATCTCTTTTGGCGTGTACCATTCATCAGTCGTATTCTCAGATTTTTCAAATTTTGTATTCATTTCTTTATAGATTTGAATTAAAGTACGAAACATTTCACTTTG
>ULTJ01052297.1_pt1 | contig 12561 bp, 7 predicted proteins | sample 1957491 | NCBI WGS metagenome assembly ULTJ01 (sample SAMEA4835731, study PRJEB28245) | human gut metagenome | biome: gut microbiome; material: fecal sample | place: Denmark | collected 2008 | reverse complement strand
TACCTTAGCCGTAAACTCTCTTCATCATCAAGCGATCAAGGAGTTGGCGCCTATCTTCAAGGCTACCGCTTATGCGCCCGACAGTATTATCGAGGCTATCGACGCTTATCCGAACCGATCCATCATGGGAGTTCAATGGCATCCGGAAGCATTGACTTACGGAGGCGACACTACGATGTTAAAGATATTCCACCATCTGATAGGAAAGGCCGAGACTTTCCACCAAGCCAAAGAGATGCACAAGCATTTCCTTTCCGTAGATACACATACCGATACTCCTTTCTGGTTTAAACGTGCCGGATTCAGCATCGCCGACCGGGAACGTAACCGGGTAAACATCCCTAAGATGCAAGAAGGGAAACTAGACGGGGTGTTCCTTGCGGCCTTCATCGGACAAGGTAAACGTGATGAGGCCTCTTTACAAGAAGCCGTACAAAAAGTAACAGGCTTGATCGAAGGTATTCGCAAGCAAGCTGAATTGAATAAGGATTTATGTGGCATCGCCGTTACGAACCAAGACTTCATCCGCTTGAAGAATGAAGGGAAAAAAGCGTTCTTTATCGGTATAGAGAATGGATACGGCATTGGTAAGGATCTGGCGAATATCGCTAAGTTCAAGGCGATGGGTGTCAATTATATCACGCTCTGCCACTCCTACGATAACGATATTTGCGACTCATCCACCCATACCAAGAAAGAATGGGACGGTTTAAGTCCGTTTGGCGAAGAGGTCGTGAAAGAGATGAATCGCCAAGGTATCATGGTGGATATGTCTCATGCCTCTGAGAAGGCATTTTGGGATGTTATCAAATTGTCCAAGGCCCCGATCATCTGCTCGCATTCCTCATCCATGGCGATGTGCAAGCACGACCGTAACCTGACCGACGAACAACTAAAGGCCCTTGCCCAAAATGGAGGCGTAGCGCAAGTTTGCTTGCTCGACCGCTATATCAATGAGGATTATAAAAACGCGAGCCTTACCGACGCGATCGAACATATCGATCATATGGTGAAAGTCGCCGGTATCGATCATGTAGGTATCGGCTCTGATTTTGATGGCGGTGGCGGAATTATCGGTTGCGAAAGTGACAACGATTTCATACAGATCACTGTTAAATTAATAGAGAAAGGATATACAGAGGAAGATATCGCCAAGATATGGGGTGGAAACTTGATGCGTGTATTAGACGAGGTTCAAGCGACTGCCTCCGTAAAAACATTATAAACAAAACAGATTTATGATCAGATTATTTTTTGCGTTATTGAGTTTTGCTCTTTTATCATGTGGAGCCAAAGGAACCAAAGAGACAGGTAATATGCCGGAGATCAAAAAACAACCGATCGCCTCAGCTGTTCCCGATTTCAACGCAGACAGCGCTTACGCCTATGTAGCGAACCAAGTCGCTTTTGGTCCCCGTGTACCTAACACGGCGGCTCATAAAGCATGCGGGGATTACTTAGCATCTGAATTGAAGCGCTTTGGCGCCAAAGTCTACCAACAGGAAGCGATACTGACCGCCTACGACGGAACGAAGCTGGAAGCGAGAAACATCATAGGCTCGTTTGATCCGGAGAATAGTAAACGTGTTTTACTATTCGCGCATTGGGACAGCCGTCCCTATTCGGACCACGATCCCGATCCTTCCAAGCACCGGACCCCATTGGACGGGGCGGACGATGGCGGTAGCGGCGGAGGTGCCTTATTGGAGATCGCCCGCCAAATCGGACAAAAAGCCCCGGGTATCGGCATCGATATTATTTTCTTCGATGCGGAGGATTATGGTACGCCGGAATTCGTAACCGATTATACACCGGATAGCTGGTGCCTAGGTACCCAGTTCTGGGCAAAAAATCCGCATGTCCCTAATTATACGGCGGAATACGGAATCTTATTGGATATGGTGGGCGGCAAGAACGCCACGTTTTTCAAGGAGCAACAATCCTTACGTGCGGCAGCCCCGATCGTCGAGATGGTATGGAGCGCGGCCCGCGATCTGGGATATGGCAAATATTTCATTAACGCCGCAGGTGGAGCCATCACAGACGATCACCAATATGTGATTAGCGGACGTAATATCCCGAGTATCGACATCATTAACTACGACCCTGAGTCTAAAACAGGTTTCGCCAGTTATTGGCATACTCAAAAAGATAATATGGAGAATATAGACCGTGAGACTCTAAAAGCTGCCGGTCAAACCGTACTGGAAGTAATATACAATCGATAAAATACTGATAAAATGACAATCAATGAACTTCAAGACAATGTAATCGAAGAATTCTCAGTCTTCGATGATTGGATGGATAAATATGCGTTATTAATAGATCTGGGAAACTCCCTTCCCCCGCTCGATGAGAAATATAAAACGGAAAGCAACTTGATCGAGGGTTGCCAAAGCCGGGTTTGGTTCCAAGCGGATTATGCAGATGGAAAGATTATTTTCCAAGGAGAAAGCGACGCCGTGATCGTAAAAGGTATCGTATCCCTTTTGATCAATATCCTATCCGGCCATACCCCGCAGGAGATACTGGATGCCGATCTTTACTTTATCGACAAGGTAGGATTAAAAGAGCATTTATCCCCTACTCGTTCCAACGGGTTGGTAGCGATGGTGAAGCAAATGCGTCTGTACGCAATGGCTTACCGGGCAAAGGAACAACAATAAAAATAGGTGTTTTCACACGTATATAGGCACGAGCCGATACGTATATACGTGTAAGCCTACACCGATATAGGCATAGCCTCATACGTATATACGCATAAGGTTATGCCTATATACGTATTAAAAACCTAGTGTAAGCTGCTCCGGTAAAAGCGTGAATGTCTTGCGATGATAAGGCGTGATTCCGTGGGTACGAATCGCTTCCCTGTGGACCTTGGTAGGATAACCTTTATTGTCCAGCCAATGATAAGCGGGGTATTCCAAGGCCAATTCATTCATATAATCATCACGATAGGTTTTAGCCAATATAGAGGCGGCGGCGATACTCAGGTATTTGCCATCGCCTTTTACTACGGTCGTATGCGGAATATCGGGATAAGGGGTAAAACGGTTTCCATCGATCAATAAATGTTCCGGCCGTACTTTCAGTTGCTCGATCGCACGATGCATAGCCAAGAAAGAAGCCTTTAAGATATTAATCTTATCGATCTCTTCCGGACTGACGATGCCTACCGCCCAAGCGATCGCCTCACGTTCGATGACAGGACGAAGCTTATACCGTTTCTTCTCGCTTAATTGCTTGCTATCGTTTAAATCCTCATTCTTAAAATCTTCCGGAAGAATCACGGCGGCGGCGAATACCGCACCCGCCCAGCAGCCTCTTCCCGCCTCATCACACCCAGCCTCTATACGCCCGGTTTCCATATAGGGTAATAACATGTATCTATCTCTTTTTATCGTAAAACACGCCACATGCTTACGATGCTCATTCAAGCATCCTTACAATGGGCATCGTAAGCACCTTTAAATGCCCATCATAAGCTCCATTGAATGGGCATCGTAATTTTAACTATTCAAATCCTTCACAATCCAAGGGCGAAGCACGAACCAAGCGAATGCCGTAGCGGCGATCACCCCGCAAGTATTCGCCAAGAAATCAAACCAATCCCCACCCCGGTACGTCGTACAATATTCTTGCAATATCTCAATAATCCCACTCATAACGATCGGGCATAAAACCGCCCCGATCCAAGCATGCCATAATACCGTCTCATACTTCCGGTGATTCCGCAAGAACTCCAGCCATAGCATACCCGACATCCCCCCATACATACAGAAATGAACCACCTTGTCCACACCCGGGAATAAAGGGATATCATCCATCCTCGGCGGCTTAAAGAACGACAAGTAAATAACGATCAATATAATCACCAGTGAAAACGGATATTTCTTAATATAATACATCATACTCAAAACATCTTCCGAACTCGTTCCACACCTGCGATGAACGTATCGATCTCCTCTTTCGTATTATAAAAGGAGAAAGACGCCCGCACCGTCCCCTCGATCCCTAAGGCATGCATCAAAGGCTGGGCACAATGATGCCCTGTACGAACCGCTATTCCCAAACGGTCCAGCAACATCCCCATATCGTAATGATGGATATTACCCACCAAAAAAGAAAGCACCGCTCCTTTATGATCCGCTTGTCCGAAAATACGCATCCCTTCGATCGTATTTAATCCAGCGGTCGCATATCGCAAAAGCTCATCCTCATAAGCAGCTATATTCTCTATACCGATCCGGTCTACATACCGCAAGGCTTCCGCCAACGCCGTGCTACCAATATAATCCGGAGTTCCCGCCTCAAACTTAAAGGGAAGCTCATTAAAAGTTGTCTTCTCGAACGAGACCGTAGCGATCATCTCGCCTCCTCCCTGATACGGAGGAAGTTTATCCAACCACTCCTCTTTACCATACAAGACCCCGATACCCGTCGGTCCGTAAATCTTATGACCAGAGAAAACATAGAACTCCGCATCCAAGTCCTGCACATCCACCTTCATATGCGGAACGGCTTGAGCCCCGTCTACCAACACCGGTACGCCTTGTTCATGAGCGATCTCGATCATCGCCTTTACCGGATTTACCGTACCCAAGACGTTAGACACATGAGTCACGGAAACCAGACGAGTCTTATCCGAGAATAATTTACGATACTCATCCAGATTCAACTCCCCTTTCTCATTCATCGGGATCACCTTCAACGTAATACCTTTCCGGGCCGCTTGTATCTGCCAAGGAACGATATTGGAATGATGCTCCATCACGGACACGATCACCTCATCCCCTGCCGACATACATTCATCCGTAAAGCTGGAAGCGATCAGATTGATGGATTCCGTAGTTCCCCGGGTAAAAATAATCTCATTCGAGGAACGGGCATTCAAGAAATGCTGTACCGTTTTGCGAGCCTCCTCATGCGCCTCTGTCGCCGCTTGGCTCAAGAAATGTACGCCTCGGTGGATATTGGCGTTTACGTTATAATATCCATTCTCTATCTTTTCTACCACTTGACGAGGTTTCTGGGTAGTAGCGCCATTATCAAAATATATAAGCGGTTTATCGTATATCTTATGATCCAAGATCGGAAAGTCTTTTCGGATCGCTTGAACGTCTAACATAGTCTTACTTCTTTTTGTCTTAAAATTACGAGAGCCAAAGATACAAAAAAAAGGCTTTCTCGCTGAAAGAAAGCCTTTTTTATCATTACCTAACAGATATTACGCCTACACTTTATTCTCTACTCGCACGCCTACTTTTCTCTTCCAAAGTCAAAGTACGGAGACTCTGTACGGGCGTTGTCCATTAAGGATACTAGTTCTTTTACCTTATCGGGATACTTCTCCGCTAGATTCGTATCCTCATGTATATCATTACTTAAATCATACAGTTCCAATATAGTTTCACCCACGATCGGTTGCCGGATTAGTTTCCATTTACCGGAGCGCAATGCTTCCCGGCCATTCAACTCGTGAAATTCCCAATATAAATAATTATGGGCCTGTTGATTTTTCTTTGATAACAAGGTTGGTAAGAAAGAGATTCCATCCGTCTGCTCGGGCAAAACCGTACCTGTAAGCTCTGCCAACGTAGGCATGACATCCCAGAATGCGCTTATATGATCCGATTGAGCTCCGGCCTTGATCGTACCCGGGCACCATGCCACCATAGGTATACGGATACCTCCTTCATATACATCCCGTTTGATCCCCCTGAAAGGTCCGTAGCTCTTGAAAAAGTCCGGATCAGCTCCACCCTCATGATGCGGGCCGTTATCGCTGGTAAAAATCACGATCGTATTCTTATCCAAACCCAACTCTTTCAATTCAGCCATTACATCCCCCACGTATTTATCCAACCGGGAGACCATGGCGGCAAAGGAGGCCAAGGGCTTCTCCGAGGTGTTATAACCGCCATACACTTTATCAAACTTACCAATATAAGGAGTCTCCTCGAATGAGTTCTCGTACATCTTATAAATAGAATCATGCGGAAGATTCAATTCCGCATGAGGCAGCGTATAGGTAAGCATCGCGAAGAACGGTTGCTCCTTATGATCCCGGATGAATTTCAAAGCTTGCTCATGAATCAAATCTTGTGAATATGTCTTGCAAGCATTGTTCTCGTTTTCAGGAAAAAGAACCTTCTCCTCATTATGCCATAAATGATCCGGATAGAAGGAATGCGACTGCCGTTGGCAATTATACCCATAAAACTCATCGAAGCCCATCTTATTAGGAATGGAGACAGAGCCCGGATTTCCCAACCCCCATTTACCAAAGATACCGGTCGTATAACCGGCCGATTTCATTAATTTACCCAACGTATAGGTATCCTCCCGCATCGGCTGTTGGCCTTCGGGCGTGATCTCCCGGTTTCCCCGGACTTGCGTATGTCCCGTATGCAATCCGGTCATCAAGGAACAACGGGAAGGGGCACTCACCGTACATCCGGCATAATGCTGCGTAAACAACATTCCCTCCTTCGCCATCCGGTCTATATTGGGAGTCTTGATAATCTGTTGGCCATAACAGCCAACATCTCCATATCCTAAATCATCCGCTAAGATATACACAACATTCATAGGACGCTCCGGAGTTTTTTCGCAACCGGACATTCCGATAAGCGTCAATGTCCCGGATATACATAAAGTCAATTGTGTTTTCATATACCTTTAAAATAAATAGAAGTGTTAGAAACCAATTACAATCTTCTGATCTTGATTCGTAGACAAGCGGTTCGTCCGTACCTTAACCCTTCCCATACGGTCCGAGGCATCGAAGTACCAGCCTTCTTGTCCGGCATTGAACGCTTCGGGGGAGATGGCAGATAGCGGCTTCCCGGCTACGGTTACGTTTGACGGGCTGGATTCTGAGCGGACATCCAATAGGTAAGTACGCTCTTGGTAACGTCCTTTATAATCTCCTTTCGCTTTCGCTATATCCACGGTGATCGTGCCTTTCTCACCTTTTGGGGAGGAAACAGAGATTAAGGTACGGGCAAATTCGCCTTTCTTATAATCACGGGTGAGACCGTCGTCTTCATATAAATTGAAAGAGGTGTTTCCGTAGGGATATAAGTCCAAGGTCAAGACATCCGCAGGTTTCTCGCCGACATAATTCATATCCGGGTACATCGGGATAATGGCGCCTTGACGGATAAATACCGGGCAAATATCCAGTTTAGCCTCATATTTATCCAACCACTTGCCACCCTCGTATGTCTTTCCGGTCCAATAGTCGTACCATTCTCCGGCAGGGAAGTAAATACTATCGCGTACGTTCTTACGGGTATATACAGGAGCAACCATCATCCACTCGCCACTCATAAATTGATATTGGGTGGTCGTATCACGGGTAACCACGTCATCCGGGAATTCCAGTACCATCGCACGAGCCATCGGTACACCGGTCGTATGCGCCTCATGGCAATAGGTATAGGCGTACGGGTTCAGACGCATCTTCAGCTTTAGGAATTTACGGTTGATATCCGTGTACGGATGCCCATATACCCAAGGCTGACGGTCGGCATCCGCCCAGCCGCTCATGGTCATAAAGATCGGGGTGAAGACCTTCCATTGCAAGTCGCGGGTATAGGTTTTCGGGGAACCGCCGAAGATACCGTCCACATCGCTAGTAGCGGCGTTCATGGCGGAAAGGCCGGCACCCGTGATCGTCGGGATATGGTAACGGATATAATCCCAGTTGCTCACTTGATCACCGCTCCATACCGTAGAATACCGCTGGGTTCCGGCCCAACCGCAAACAGCCCATACGAAACCCCGTTCGTTCGTATTGTTCTCGATACCCTCGAATGCGGATTTACAGCCGTTCAAGGCAAACTCATAGCCTTCTCCAACCCAAGCCACATCCAATTTACACAGGCGGGTACCACATTTACCAACCTCGTAGGCAATCTTATCCACACCATTCTCTGTCCACAAGCCCGTATGGAAACCTCGTTTACCTAATTCCGTCACAACAGAATCCAATTTCACATAGCCGCAACCATAGCCATCGTTCGGCAAGATCCAGCCACGGGGCATATCATATTCCACATATTTATCAGCAACTTGGCTGATTACGTCCGGGGTGGATTGAGGCCATCCGGTGCGCTGTTCCCCTTTGTTATAGCAGTCGGCGTCTCCCATCGTAAGCATCCACATCGCCGGCATAAAAGGTTTTCCGGTGATATCCGTATAGTCGTTCAATAGGTCTTTCAAGGAAGGGCCGTAGAAGTAGAACGCATCAAAGCGATTCTCGTTATGCGTCAACTGACTGGTGAAGCCCATCAGCTTAAAGCCATCATCATAGTTCTTGTCCAGCATCTCCGTGCCGTTGAAGGCATAATGGCCCGGGGCAAACGTATTGCGGAATACGCCATATCCTTTCGTGGACATATAGAAGGGAGCCGGGTTAGAGGATTGATCCTCATCCCAACCGGTCACCTCGATATCCGCTTCCTTCCCGGCGTATGAGAAATTACCTTGTTGCATACCGCAACCGTAGAAATCCTCATCACCGCTACGGCGCATCGTTTGGGTCGTTTTCAGTCCGAAGGCAAGTGGTTCGGCCTCCTCGTAGATCACGGCACGGTTATTCTTGTCATACATGGCGAAACGAATAGGGTTCTTATAGACACGTACGACACATTGGGGAGTCGTGAACTTATAATAGCTGCCGTTGTCGGCCATGGAGACTCTCGGGTTCTTTACCCCATAATCCACAACGATCGAGTTTGCCGCCGGATTGGTATATGCCCCATCCGGTGCCAACCAGATACGGAAGATATCATCCCGGTAAAACATCAACTTAACCTTAGCGTACCCGGAGACGAACTCATATTCCGTGTTGCTGATCTTATTGAACTTCGTCAACTTACCCAAGTTCATACGGGCGGCGAACAGGTTCGCTTTTAATACGTTGTTTGACGAACGCTCATCCTTCGGGTATTGGATAGCGAACTCTATTTTATAGGAGCCCATCTGGGTTAGGTCGGTAGCGGGGAAAGCTACCTCATATTCCTCTTGTTTAGCGATCGGATGCCCGGAGGCGGTTACCGTGGCGGTTAGTTTCTGACCGTTGTTCAAGGAGGCGGTTACCGTGAAATCCTCGTCTACGGGCTGGGAACCAACGTTCTTCAGCTTCACTTTCAACACGTCTTCCTTCGTGAACGTATTCCCGGTTTCTTGGTGTGAGGTCACTTTCTCCAAAGCCAAATCATGTGCGAAAGGCTCTGTCAGCTCAATATCATCGACCATCCAATACCAAGAGAAGATATCCCGCCAGAAGAAACGCAAGTAGACAGTTTTCTGGTTTGCGGCTACCTCGCTGATGTTGATCTCCTCATTCACCGGGGCGTGAAGCTGGGTAGCGGCGGGGATCTTATCCATCACGTTATACTCTTTCCAATTCACCCCGTCGTTGCTGACGCCAACCCAAAGGCCGGCACGTTTTCCGGTGAACCAATTATTCCAACGAAACAAGTGTTGGAATTTCAACACCACATCGTTCTTTCCCGCGCAATCGATAGCGCTAGTCTGGAAATAGCCGTTCGGGTATTCCTCCCGTTGATTCCACTTCGTGATCTCCTCCCCGGTGACTACGCCCGGCCGGAATTGCATATGATAGCCACGACTCGTAGAGGCGATGGGAGGCGCTTGTTGCTCAAACTGGAAAGAACCGGGATAAGGCTGATCGGTAACAATCCATTCACACTTTGCCGATTTCGTCGAATCGACAATCATCCAGCCGTCGGGTAATTTCCCGGCAGAGAAATCTTCTTTCCAAAAACTTTGTTGTGCGGACAGGGAGGAAACGCAACCTGTCAGAAGCATGGATACAATTAGACTTTTTATCATTTGAATTAGTTGATTAGATTTAGGCAGTAAAGATAGTCTTAATTTACGAGGGTTCGCAAACGTTCGCGTGATTTTTATTCTCTTTTCGCTGGGCAGAAACGTGTTATTATCAATGGAATCCTTCTATCTTTGCGTATGTACAACCTTGTCATATAAATCAATAAACATATATCATGAACAGACATTTATTCTTGAGCCTTTTACTGGCCCTTTTCGCTTCCAGTACGCTTTCTGCCGATAACCTTAAAATCGAGCCGGCCTTCTGGTGGAGCGGTATGAAGAACCCGGAACTCCAGCTGATGGTGTATGGTAAGGATATCGCCGGATATCTCCCTAGCGTGAAATATCCCGGCGTACAGTTGAAAAGCTCGGTAGCGTTGGAAAGCCCGAATTACCTATTGATCTATCTGGACGTGGAAAAGGCCAAGCCCGGCAGGTTTGATATCACGTTCACGAAGGACAAAAAGAGTTTCAATTACTCGTATGAGTTGAAGGCCCGTAAACCGAACGCCGATCGGATCAAGGGGTTTGACTCTTCCGACGTGCTTTATCTCATCATGCCGGATCGTTTCGCGAACGGAGATCCCTCGAACGATCAGATCCCGATGCGCACCGCTTATAAGGTAGACCGTAACAGCCCGAACGCCCGTCACGGAGGTGACTTGGCCGGTATCGAACAGCATTTGGATTATATCGAAGATCTGGGCGTTACCGCTATCTGGCTGAACCCGGTATTGGAGAATGATATGGAGGGAGGCTCTTATCACGGATATGCCACGACGGATTATTATCGGGTAGACCCACGCTTCGGCACGAACGAGGATTACGTCCGCTTGATCGAGAAGACACACGAGCGGGGCATGCGTGTCGTAATGGATATGATCTTCAACCATTGTGGAAGCGATCATCCTTGGATGAAAGATATCCCTAGCCACGACTGGTTTAATAATCTCGATAACTACGTGCAGACCAACCACGATAAAGAGGCTTATTTCGATCCTTACGTGTCGGATTATGATAAGGAGACGATGCTGAACGGCTGGTTTGTCCCGAGCATGCCGGACTTGAACCAAAAGAACCCACATGTAGCCAAATACCTTATCCAGAACTCTATCTGGTGGATCGAGTATTGCGGCGTGGATGGTATCCGTCAAGATACGTATCCGTATGCCGACGTGGACATGATGCGGAATTGGTGTACGGAGGTCATGAACGAGTATCCGGAGTATAACATCGTAGGCGAGGCGTGGATGAACTACACGATCGGTTCCGCTTATTGGCAGAAAGGCAGCCGGTTGAACTTCGGGCAGGATACCGAGCTGAAATCGGTAATGGATTTCCGCTTGATGGGTATCGCGAGTAAGGCGTTCCATGAGGAGACTGGGTATTCCGGAGGCTTGCACACGATCTTCGAGCATATGTGTTATGATTATGTATATCCCGATATCTATAACGTATTGCGTTTCTTGGAGAACCATGATACGGATCGTTTTCTTCCCTCCATGCCTAAGTCTGTCGATGATTTGTACGCGTTCAAGCAAGGGGTGACATTCTTGTTGACGATCCCCGGTATTCCCCAGCTCTATTACGGGCAGGAGTTGCTGATGAATGGCACCAAGGAGAAGGGAGACGGATATATCCGCTTGGATGTTCCCGGTGGCTGGCCCGGCGACAAGGTGAATCAATTCGAGGCATCCGGTCGCAGCGAGGTGCAAAATGACGCATGGAATTTCCTCCGGACTTTATTGAAATGGCGCAAGGGCAACGATATCATCGCTAAGGGCAAGATGAAACATTTCATGGTGAACCAAGGTGTCTATGTTTACGAGCGCAGTCTGGATGGCCGGAGCGTATTGGTCTTGATGAATGGCAGCGATAAGGAGGTGAACCTCCCGTTGGCCCGCTATGCGGAAGTATTGCGAGGTAAAACCTCCGGAAAAGAGATATTAACCGGAAAGGAGATTCCATTGGGAGACGAATTATCCTTGGCACCGAAAGGGATCTTCGTACTGGAAATGTGATGCCATTAGCCCCGATGATTTTTCATTCGAGGACCTATTCATAGATTACTAATAATTAAATCGGGAGGCCTTAAACCTCCCGATTTTCTTTTCATATATACTATTTTAATCGCTTTTCAAGAATCAATTGATGCCTGCATTGAATGCCGTTCTCCCAGATAGGCTCGGCATAGTTCCGTACGAAATAATCGCGATCTACGGCAACCAAGTCGAAGCCTTCCTGTTGATAAAGCATCATCGGGCCGGCGGCTGAGGTTCCGGTGCAAATACGCAAAAGCTCGACACCTTGAGCCGGAGCCCATTTATTAGATACATGCCGTAATAGTTTCCGGGCGATTCCTCGCCGACGGAAGATATCCGCCACGGCAAGGTTCATGATCTCCGCCTTGCCACCCTCCTCCTTGCGAACCACGATCACGCCGGCAACGGAATTTCGTACCGTAGCGATAAAGCAATCCGAATCCTTTAGGTAAGCCTCTACTTTCTCCCGATCCGGATCGGCTTCCAGCAGTAACTCATAAGGAGGGAATAAAGCTACTTGTATCTCCGGCTCCCCGTTAGCGACGATCTCTACTATATTTCCGTCAGGATCTCGGATTACACCCTCATAGTAACCATCCCCGGAAGTGCGGGTCTCACCGGCGATCGTGTATCCATCCATCCGGAAACGTTC
>ULTJ01019531.1_pt1 | contig 12596 bp, 6 predicted proteins | sample 1957491 | NCBI WGS metagenome assembly ULTJ01 (sample SAMEA4835731, study PRJEB28245) | human gut metagenome | biome: gut microbiome; material: fecal sample | place: Denmark | collected 2008 | reverse complement strand
TTCCGACCAGCATTTCTTTTGCACGTCGTAGCCCAGCCCCCAGCCTGACATGGCGCCCCAGTCAATAAAGGCATCTTTGCCTTTAAGGCCAGCCAGTCTCATCAGAATGTAGGGGGCGTTATGGACGAATTTCACGCCCTTCGTGCGGAAGGCTTCGGAGTTGGCGATGAACCAACGGGCGAACATCGCGGGAAACATGGGGGAGGCCTCTGGATTGCCGGTCTCACGGCTCCAGATATCCAGCTTTTTGGCGTTGATCGTTTCAACGTCAGCCATGGTGCGGCTGTCGAGGTAGTTGATGTAAGGCGTTACCGGATCCGCGTTTTCATCGATCCCGACAATGCCGCAGATGATGCCGTCACCCATAATGGCACTGACGTCTTTAGGATCGAACCCCAAACGCCGCAGTTCACTCGTGGTTTCAGCCATACAAACCACGCAGTTGTCAAGATAGGTGTTGACGTCCATTTCTACCCACCCCGGCTGCGGATAGGTGAGTGATGTGGGCAGTGATCGGCTCGTGACCAGGCGAAATTGTTCATCGTAAACAGCAACCTTCACGCTTTGCGTGCCGGCATCGAAACCCATATAGAGCTTGCCCATGACGGAGCCTCCAGAATCAACATGAGGCATCTATTGTAGGGGGTTTGGCGTAGACGTTGCTACGCGGCTTCTTCAGTGGAGTGTGTCTATAACACTAGAGCGCTCGCATGCTTTTAAGGTGAAATTGCTGCAATGCCTTGAATAGTGATATTTGTTGAATCTGTGTTTTCAGCGTTGTATCTTGTAGCGTTATGATCTTCGCAGACACATTCCTGCGAAGTGATTCACCGAGCACTCCGTTTCAGTGCTATAGCTCGTAGCGTTATGATCTCTGCATAAAGCACGCCCATACCACGGTTTCCGGTGAAGTGTTTCAGTGCTATAGCTCGTAGCGTTATGATCTCTGCTCCGAACACTCGGACTACGTCGTTGGGCAGGTGTGGTTTCAGTGCTATAGCTCGTAGCGTTATGATCTCTGCTAAAAAAACACATAAGGTAGCCTGAGGCACCCCTAGTTTCAGTGCTATAGCTCGTAGCGTTATGATCTCTGCAGAGCGATACGACTTGCTGAGGTGGTGATCCAAAAGGTTTCAGTGCTATAGCTCGTAGCGTTATGATCTCTGCTAACCTCGCGGCTTTTGGTGTTGTCTCTGATTCCTTCCAGTTTCAGTGCTATAGCTCGTAGCGTTATGATCTCTGCCTTTTTAACTCGGACGCCGTCCGAGACGCCTTTGTAAAGTTTCAGTGCTATAGCTCGTAGCGTTATGATCTCTGCACCGGAGGCTGAGACAATTAGCGCCCCCACTCTTCGGGTTTCAGTGCTATAGCTCGTAGCGTTATGATCTCTGCAGCAAAACGCGAGCAGGCGCGAAATTGCGAAAATCGGTTTCAGTGCTATAGCTCGTAGCGTTATGATCTCTGCTCACCGCCTTCACTCTTGAAGACGTCCAAACTGAGGTTTCAGTGCTATAGCTCGTAGCGTTATGATCTCTGCAGCATCGTGCAAATACATCAAGCCATGATGCATGTAGTTTCAGTGCTATAGCTCGTAGCGTTATGATCTCTGCCGCCGATATGGACGGGGTCTGATCGTGTTGACTGGTCGTTTCAGTGCTATAGCTCGTAGCGTTATGATCTCTGCTCTTTGAGGTAGGGATCGAAAATGGCGCGAACGTTTTGTTTCAGTGCTATAGCTCGTAGCGTTATGATCTCTGCTTGACTTACTCCACATCATCGCGATGAGGATGTTTTGGTTTCAGTGCTATAGCTCGTAGCGTTATGATCTCTGCTGCCGTCAGATGCTCCGGACATGCGTCCTGGGGCTAAGTTTCAGTGCTATAGCTCGTAGCGTTATGATCTCTGCTCGAATCTCGTCGCATTTTTGGCTGATGAGAAGAATGTTTCAGTGCTATAGCTCGTAGCGTTATGATCTCTGCCTTGACGCGCATTTTCCATATCGATTTGATCGTCGTTTCAGTGCTATAGCTCGTAGCGTTATGATCTCTGCCACAAATTTTCTGTTGCGCTTTGCTCTGCTGATGGTTTCAGTGCTATAGCTCGTAGCGTTATGATCTCTGCTTCGCGCGTGTTCCGGACAAATCACGGTCGACTAGTTTCAGTGCTATAGCTCGTAGCGTTATGATCTCTGCGAAAGCGCTTTCGCTTCTTTAACCTTTCTAACAGTTTCAGTGCTATAGCTCGTAGCGTTATGATCTCTGCTGGGATCCGGCATCTCCGGCGACGGCACGGCGAAGTTTCAGTGCTATAGCTCGTAGCGTTATGATCTCTGCATTTCACCGCGCAATGCCTTAACCGCCGTGTTAGGTTTCAGTGCTATAGCTCGTAGCGTTATGATCTCTGCTACGGGCGACGAAGAAGTGGACTCGTACTTCTAAAGTTTCAGTGCTATAGCTCGTAGCGTTATGATCTCTGCGCGATCGAGCAGGCGGCTAAGGCGGGTAACGCGCGTTTCAGTGCTATAGCTCGTAGCGTTATGATCTCTGCAGGACAGCTTGCCGTTGCGCACGTAAAATTGAAAAGTTTCAGTGCTATAGCTCGTAGCGTTATGATCTCTGCAGGCAGAGCCTCTCTTCTCACAGCTTCTTCTTTCGGTTTCAGTGCTATAGCTCGTAGCGTTATGATCTCTGCAATACTGACCAATCTCATAAAGAAAGAAATCGTCAGTTTCAGTGCTATAGCTCGTAGCGTTATGATCTCTGCTTCCTTTATGAGATTGGTCAGTATTCCGATGAGACGTTTCAGTGCTATAGCTCGTAGCGTTATGATCTCTGCTCCCAAAGCGTTTGATTCTGAACATTCGTGCCAGAAAGTTTCAGTGCTATAGCTCGTAGCGTTATGATCTCTGCCCCCTAACTTACACATTGATTTATAAGGTTTTTGCAACTATCTGCAGAGTGCCATACTTCGAAAATACTCAGATTGATAAAAAAACCTTGTAATTTTCGAAAATACATCGTAAGATACTGATTAGAGATCATAATGCTATGAGCTATAGGAAATCACCTTCGGGTGAGCTGAAATCCCCTAAAGCTAAGATTGAATCCGGCCACTATCTAGTAATAGATATCCGGATATTTTGATATAAAACCTCATTCTTTGATTAGACCAAAGAATGAGGTTTTCATTTACTTACTTAGAAGTAAGTATTCACTTCTTAGAATCGATCTGCACAGAAATTTTGATACTCACATTGCGCGCATTGCGATTCCGTAGCTGCTGTATGAGGCACGATAGCCTTTTTACAGGCTTTTCTTATTAGATTTGCCACAGTAAGAACTTCAGCTCGTAATTTGATGTCTACTATAACCTCCAGGGTATGACCTTTCTGGCCATAAAGCACAAAACCCCTTGATATTTTTATCTTTTCCTGATATTCAAGCAGCATTGCGTAAGCAGCTAACTGTAGTCTGGCGCCCATTGGTGGACTGACTTCTGATAACTTAAATTCAAGAGGGATCACTTCATTCTCAGTGAAAATAGCGCCGTCACAGATACCGTGAAGTCCCAAGCTATCGTTGTATAACTTGATATCTTCAAAAAATCGAAAACTCTGTGGAGAAATACCAAATCGAGATAGTTTTCGACGTTTTGCGAGCATCTCTTCTCGAACATGATGATTCAGTCCTTGCTGCAGCCACATCGGTCCAACAGGTTGAATGCCGCGCATGAGTTGAAAGAAAGGAATGCGAGGACAAAAACAGTGTTGACGCAGCATTGATACGGGGAGGTTAAATTGTTCCATGGCCGTCCACTTCAGCAAAGGACCAATCGTCGTAACCGATGCATTTTTGAATGTCTTTGACTTCTAAGCGACAGGGAAACCAGAAACATTTATCTTCCTTCGGATCTAGGAGTTCTGTAGCTTTTCTTGCTAAAGCTCGCACTTCAGCTGGCTTGAGGTCGCCGTAGAATACGGAACCTTGCATTGAGACTAGGCCTAGATCCTTTAGAGCGTCGGAGAACTTTTTTCTGCGGGAGTTGCTCGAAACGTCATAACAGACCAGATACTTTGCGTAGATTGACATGACGAGCGTTTCCTACCATCTAAAGCGAATGCTTTTGTAATGTTTACCGTCAACAACTGTACCGGCAAGGCGATACGCCTGTCGCTGCAAAGCATTTTCAAGGCGAACGCTTTTGCCTTGCCAACTCACAGCATTTGCCATCGTCTCATCGATAGCATTGACAATGGCACTTTTGATTTCCTGTGTAAGGCCACGCTTTGAATTTTTAAGCATTGACCGAAGTTTGATGATGTTTCGATCGACAACCCATGCTCGATACTCTTCCATAACATCGAGTACTAAAGAAGGTTTCCCAGGACGTCGACGGTGAAGGAACCCTGCATAAAGTTCAAATCCAGCATTATCAAGCGCGGACCAGATGTAGCTCTGCAGAATCGCGTAGCCGTAATTGAGTGCCGCATTGACGATTTCGACGGAGCCTCGACCTTCTCGAGTGAGGAAGGTTTCGGGCACTAAACCTGCTGTGCGAAGTGCTTGCCAATAAAGCGTTGCAGCTGCACCTTCATAACCCATCAGAACAGTCGACCATATCCCTTCATCCCAAGTTTGAAGATTTTCAATTTCTGCTTTTGTTTTCGTCACAATATTAGCTATGGTGTCGGCAGCTTCTCTCAGTTTTTCCGCCTTCTCCGGAGCACTCTTATTGAGGTACTTCCAAAAATATAAAAGTACAGTGCGCTGATTGCGAATCTTGGCGACGATCATCTCTGCTGCGATGATGCGGCCTTGAGAGGAGTGAATTGCCTGAAACTGCGCTTCGCGTATGTTGACGACAGCATGTTGATGGAGACCACTTAAGGCAACGACCCCCACGCCACGCCAATCAACGATGAACATTCGAATGCCCCTCGCTGCACAGGCGAGCATCAGATTTGTGGAGATACTGATACCTTTTTTCTCAATGCGGATGGTGCGCAGTCTTGAAAGAGCAGTCTCCCACGTGCGTCCATCCGCTTCATGAACAACAAGTCGTTCTCCTGAAAGTCCGAGTGCCGTACCAAAAGAAGAAACGGTTAAATACCTCATGATTTAGATGCGTTGTTGTAGCTTTCGTTCATCTTCTTATTGCTATTCTTAACGGTGTACCAGAAACGAATTCGTTTTGTATTGACGATACTTTCAATGAATATCTTGTCACGAGGTTGACCGAGTAATTCAGAAAGCTCTGTTCCAACAGCCTTTTGGAATTCAGCTGGTTTGTCGACTTTGAAAGAGGCGGGCAATGACAGCGGAGATGTGATAGCCCAATTTTCAACACTTTGTTCAAACCAGTGGCTAGCTTGTATAAACGTTGTTTCAACACGCACATAGCGTCGTCCTTCGGTGCCTGGTGCGATCCATATGCTGAGGTTATCTTCGGCCACGACTTTTCTCCACTCAGACATCGGTGTTACGTCGGCTGAAGTAATAAATCGTCCGCCGCATTCTGTTAAATTTTCGTGCTGAAGCTCGTTAAAAAGGATCCCCTTTGACCAATCAACATTGCTGCCTGCAGATGCAAAACCGCAATATTTTTTTGCATTGATTGCATGAACTTGATAAAGCTCATTGCCGAACAGGTTTGTACGGCGAATACGGAAGCCTCCGGAGGGATTGTCAATGGCAGGCAAGCTGAATTCTCGTCGTACAGGTGCGTGGGCGAGATCCCGCATCACAGGGCGCTTCCAAATTCGTGCAAGTTTGGAGGTCAATTCATCCGCACTACAAGGTTTACCGAAGGCATCGACCAATTCAGGAGAATCACATATACGGAGCCAATCTTGCTTCACGGGCAACGTCAATGAACCATTAAGTTTGAATGCTTTTTCTCCCTTGAGTTCAACCTTAAGTTGGAAAAGTTTGGGCTTGAGCACATCTTCTCGTTTTTTGAGCGATTTCCCATTCGTAGCCATACAGAGGCTCATGAGGCTCTTACGTGAAGTGCAGTAACGAAGCGCATCAAGAAGCGCGGCTAGGCGTTTTTCCTCCGCCGACAGCGGCTGCAGAGCAGCCTTGGCAAGGAATTCGTAGGCCGGTTTTTTCTGGATTCGATAAGTGGCATGTGCTGACAAATCTCCAACAGGTTTGTTGAAGAATGGGGCAAGCATCGAGAGTAATTCCTCGGGCTGCTTGCCGGAAACTTCAATGGCACCACAACGTTCACCCTTGGCATCGAGTGTTTCATAGCCAATCCAAATTTTTCCGTTAAGCGTAAAAATCGGCAGAAATTGTTCAGCGTAGATGCCTTCTTTAAAAATGGCGACGCTGTCAAAGTGAGATTTATCTTCCTGTGGTTTTGCTTGCAAGTGAATCACTTCGCAGGACTGCGGATAGAGTCCCAATACAGCTTTGCCATCAAGATAGTCAAAGCCATCTTGATCTCGCTCAGCATCTGCAGAACCGACAGCAAACGAACATAGTGCATCAATGGAATGAGAAGCGATAGGCTGAATGTCCGGCTTTTCAAAGTCCAGCTGATGTTGCGCTAATTTGAGTCTCAAGTTTTTAGCGGTGGAGACGTCCGTTGCGGCAGCTTGAAAATGCAGTCGGTTATTTGTTGTTCTGCACCAGTCCTGGAGTTCTTCCCTGATTTTATTGGCAAGGTTTTTAATCATCCAAATCTGCGTGCCGTTGACACGAGTTCTTCTCTGAGTTGCGAGCAGTTCGAGCACCGCATTGCGAGCTTCGCTGCCATCATCCAGAAAGAGGGTATGTCGAACACAGTCCTGCTCATGTTCATTTAAAAGATCAAAGAACTTCAAGCGGTGCGTTTGCTGCAGCTTGGTGACTACATCCTCAATCTCTGCAGTAATTGCAGCAATGTTGCTGGTCTTGAAGATTTTCTTCAGGTAGTCAGTATGCAGATTTGAAAGACTGTAGCGCTGATCTTTTTTGAGTTGATTACCTCGAGAAGAGACGTAGATGAGATTGGGTTCGCTGTTAAACACGATGCCTCGAGCGTCTTTGATCAAACTTCGCGGCAGAATATGGTCAATTTCTCCGCCTTCGGCCAGGCGCTGTCCTGTATAGGGGCAGGTTTCCCGGCTGGCTGTCTTAATGCGTTCGTTTTTGTTCAGCCAGCGCGTTTCGAGTTTTTCAGCTTCAGACAACATCTTGTCTTTGACACGCTTGTTCTTTTTGAGGTCTGCAACTGATGCCGAGAACTCAAATTTGTTCTCTTCAACAAAAATGGACACATCAACAATGCCATTGCTGAAGTCCACCTTGCTCTGAATGTCGGTCGACACACGCTTAGCGATTTCCCAGGCCTGACGGTCAACGAGACGACGCACCAGCCCGTCGAATGGTCTAGCAGTTTCTGCTGGCAACCGAGAACACTGCGCAGCGCGTACTGTTTCTCCATTGATTACGGCGTCTTTTATTGTCATGCGCCAGGCATTTTCAAGGTGAACAGCAAGTGTCGTGGCGGAAAAACCGCTCACTTCAGTTTCAATGAGCGTATAGAACTGAGCAAGAGAGAAGGGGTTGGCAAACTTACGCTTTTGTTCATCACTCAACCCCAGGTTTGCTGCAATAAAATCTGCAGTTTCAGCAACTCGATCGCGAATTGTCAGAAGTTCTTTGTCCTGCGCATTTCTGGGTAATTTATTGACTTTTCTGTACTGTGCTGTGTTATAGGCAATGTTGAAACCTCCGCCAAAACTCTTGCGAACCGTTTCGATGCGCGCACAGCGAGAGGCTACTGTTTCACGGCCTTTTATTTGCTTACGCCAGATTTCGTCAAGAAATTTCTGTCCAGTAGTTTCATCCGTCTGCAGAATATTGGCAACAAGCAACGGTAAAATTTTCTTTTTCATTGGCGGATGGAGATCTGACCGCTCAAGAAGACCATCTGCATTATCAAACCACAGCCCAACCTTGGCGTCATCCGCTTCTCGGTAGTAGCGCCGAGCACAGTCGAGGAACTTCTCCACATTTTGTCCGCCAATGCAGTTTTCTAAAGCCGTTCGAGCGCTTGTGAGCTTATTGCTCTTGCTGCCTGCTGCTAAAGCACGAAGTGCATAGGGATCAAGCGCCTTACTGCGATCAAAGGCGCGCTGCAATGCATAGGAAAGTTGGTACGCCAATGTCGGCAGAGGTTCATGACCGTTCACAGCTACACGCGATTTTCGATCCGTTGAGCGTTCCAAGATTTCTGCTGCCGGAGCAAGTGTCGGCTCGTCGCTCGTTAAACGGGCTGACCACGTTTTCCAGATTTCGCCATACTGCCGCGTCAATTTCTCGGGACTCAGCAGAAGTGTCTGATCTAGCGGTGGGCGACGGTTATTTTGATCTTCGTACGGCGGGATCGTGCGGTTAGGATCTAGCGTGCAGAGCGTTTCAATGATGTCTTCGGAATTCTCTATTTGCTTGATTAACTCAAGGTGCTGCTTATTCTGATCTTTTGCGGGATGGAAAAATTTGAAGGCACGTACGAGTGTTTTTTTAAAGCGGTCCGGTTCCCAGCCGCGATCTTTCATGATATCGGGCGCATTGAAGTACCACCGTTCTGCCCGCAGCTGCAGATTTGAGAGGTTGCCGAGAAGTCGAGCGAGGCGGTCTGCGCCTCCAAAAGCTTCGCAGATCTTCGCTAATCTCGAATCTTTTTTGAGATTTGCTTCAATGGCCTTGAAGTATTCACTGCGGGGTTTATGGCCCATTTGACGCAATCCAGTCAATACATTCGCATTGGCTCGCATGGTTGAAAGGGCACTCAGGTAGGCTTTTTTCTCTGTTTTATCGATGAGTCCTTCGGCAACTGCAAAGTCTACAAATTCCTTGTCGGCCGGTATATTCGAATCACCAAGAAACATTTCAACATTACTAATATTGGCAGTAAATTCCTCCCATTGCTCAGCTAGAGAACGCACTTCACTGAAATATGTACTGAAGGCAGGATGCGCGGCAAATACCTCCGCACGTACGTTCTCAAGCGGCGTCAAATCTTCTCCATCGGCATTGGGTCTGGAATAACCTCGACGCTTAAGCAGGCCGCTTAAAGCTTCTCTGCCGCGTTTCCATTCCTCGTCAGTTAAGCGTTTCTCTTGTTTTTTCATCATGTCGTCAACAACGAGAAAAGCAAGTTTGCGAGCCAGGGTATAACGCTTCTGGCCGCGCAAACGGTGACGGACTGCGGTACGTTGAGCCTGAACGTAGCGAGGCCCCGTTTCCGGCATAACCAAGGTCATCGCTTTGGAGTTCAAATTGGTGGGGAGTTCTTCGCGGTCAAACAGTGCATAAAACACACCGGTATATTTGGCACCCATATCAATGCCGATGGAACACGAAAAGCGTCGTTCCGATTGCGTCATGAGGAACTCCTAAGGCAGATGGAATTACAGAGTTAAATTAATCTTACAAACAGCCAGTTTGACAGAAAATATACTGATTGAACAAGGTCGTGATACGGAGATTGTGTCATGATGATTGAATGGTGTTTTCCCCAAATTGGGCTTCACAAATCACCGAAATCCTTCTGCAAGTAAGGCGGATAGTATTTTAATGTTTATACGGCGCAGCACTAACGTTGTCGTCAATCCGAAACATTATTCCTCCCGTCAGTCCCGTCGATAAGCGTTTCAGCATTTTGACGTCCCGATCTCATGCGAAGCGGGGTCTATGACCATTTTCACGAAACCCTTGACAGTTTGGACGATTGGCGGCAATTGCAAGAATATGTACTTGTGTGCTCGTTGATGATCCGTTTCAAAGCAATAGCTCGTGGCGTTATGATTTCTGTTTTAATACAGCCACTATTTGGCAATAGATATCTGTTTGTTTTGATAAAATCCCGTTTTTAATCAGATCAAAGAAACGAAGTTTTTTATTTAATTATTATGTGAAATGATTGTTTACTTTGTGAACTTGATCTGAACGAACTTTTGATACTCACATTGCGGGCATAGCGGTCTTTAGCCGGCAGTATGAGGCACGATCATCTTTTTACGGGCTTTACTGGTTAGATAAACCAACAAGCTCTGCATCATCACTCTAGTGCTGACAGCGCATTTGGGTATATTGGCGTACACCTTCAGTTAGCGTTGGGTCTTTTGAATGGGATAAGCCGCAAAGAAATGGCTTTTTTGGGTGTCAGCACGGATAGCGCTGCTATTTAGCCTGGTGACTGCAATTGCTAGAATATATATCTGTGAGTCTCGAAGAGGATCAAACAATGCATGGTTCTCCTCGCTGCTTCCTGCGCAGCAGGCTCTTTGAGTCTGCTTGCTGCTGAAGTGGAAGCGCTGCAGAAGGCTGACCGGTGAAACTCGATCAACCTCGACTCTCCTTTTATTCAGTACTGGTTCGATCGGACGGAAGCAGCGCAAGCGCCTTCCTCTGAATCTCCGGCTGCATTTTGTTTGTGAAGATGGCGAAAAAAGAAGAATACGGCGTAGAGGCTATTCGCGTGCTGAAAGGGTTAGAACCTGTCAAGCAGCGCCCGGGCATGTATACGCTGACTGACAATCCCCTCCATATCATTCAGGAGGTGATTGACAACGCAAGCGACGAAGTGCTCGCGGGCTACGGCAAAAGAATCTCTGTTGAGGTGGCTGCGGACGGATCAGTGACGGTGGAGGATGATGGCCGAGGTATTCCTACCGGCATGCATCCTGAAGAACACGCGCCGGTGCTGGAGATTGTTTTTACGCGGCTCCATGCCGGCGGCAAGTTCGCCAAGGCCGATGGAAGCGGCCCCTACACGTTTGCGGGCGGCCTTCATGGTGTAGGCGTTTCGGTAACCAACGCGCTTTCCAAGCATTTAGTGGTGACTGTTTGGCGCGACGGCCAAGAAGCAACGATGGGCTTTCGCGACGGGTTCGTGTCTGAACCTTTGGAGATCAAAAAAAGCTCCCGCCCGAAGTCGCGCACGGGCACGCGCGTAACGGTCTGGCCCGATCCGAAGTATTTTGACAGTCCGGTTATTCCAGAACCGGCATTGGTCCGTCTTCTGCGCTCGAAGGCGGTGCTCCTTCCGGGATGCGAAGTTGACTACGTCAACAAAATGACCGGAACGGAAGCGCATTGGAAATATTCGGGAGGCTTAAAGGAATATCTGCTCTCGGAAATCAAGGGCGAAAGTCTTATTGAACCGTTTGAAGCTTCAGGCTTTGCTGATGAAGATTCCGAAAGCTTTTCGCCGGGTGAAGGCGCCTCTTGGGTGGTGGTGTGGACGGCTGAAGGACCGCTCACGCGCGAGAGCTATGTGAACCTCATTCCGACGCCGCAGGGCGGCACGCATGAAGCGGGATTGAAGGACGGCCTCTTTCAAGCTGTCCGTGCTTTCATGGATGCCCATGGGCTGCAGCCAAAGGGCGTGAAAATTCTCGCCGAAGACGTCTTTTCGCGCGTTAATTTTGTTCTTTCAACAAAGTCGCTCGATCCCCAGTTTCAAGGACAGACGAAGGAAAAACTCACGAGCCGTGATGCAGTGAAGCTCGTGGGCGGGTTCGTACGTCCGCAGTTTGAATTCTGGCTCAATGACCATGCCGACGAAGGCAAAAAGCTCGTTGAACACATCATTTCGCAGGCACAGGCGCGTCAGCGTCAGGCTGCGAAATACGAGCGCCGTCGCGCAAGCACGGTGGCGGTATTGCCGGGCAAACTCACCGACTGTGAGTCAAGCGACATTACGCGCAACGAACTCTTCATCGTTGAAGGGGATTCAGCCGGCGGCTCCGCTAAGCAGGGGCGCGACAAGGAATTTCAGGCTGTGCTGCCGCTGCGCGGCAAGATCCTCAATACCTGGGAAGTCGAGGGCGGCGAACTCTTCCGTTCCGACACGATTCATGACATTGCGCTCGCCATCGGGGTGGATCCGCATCACCGGGACGGCGATCCGGATTTGAAAGGGCTGCGTTATGGAAAGATCTGCATCTTGTCCGACGCGGACGTGGACGGCTCTCACATTCAAGTGCTCCTTCTGACGCTCTTCTTGAAGCACTTTCCGAAGCTTATTGAATTGGGGCACGTGTATGTCGCCATGCCGCCGCTCTTTCGCGTTGATGCGCCGAAGAAAGGCCGCAAACCCGATCGCAAGATCTATTGTCTGGACGAGCGCGAACTGTCGCGCACGCTGGAGTCTCTCAAAAAGGAGGGATTCACCGAGGAGCAGCTCTCCATTTCACGCTTCAAGGGTTTGGGTGAAATGAAGGCTGAGCAGCTCGCGGAGACAACGCTGGCTCCCGATACGCGAAAGCTCCTCCCCGTTGCTTTCGGCAGTATTTCCGAAGCGGATACCCGAACGGTCATGCAAACCTTGATGGGGGAACGTCAGGTGACGGGACGCCGCCTCTGGATGGAAGCCTATGGTGACCGAGCAGAGCTCGATGTTTAAAAACGGTCCCGAAAAAGCGGTTAAACGAAAGAAGTGAAAGACTGGGGCGGCATTGACGAACCCGTCTGTATGAAGCATGAAGAAAGACGATTTTGAGCACGACTCCCTTTTTGGCGACTTGAATGCTGATGTGCCGGAACTGGATCCGTCTAAGCAGTCTCAAGGGGCTCAGTCGATTCAGGAAAAGGCTGCGG
>ULTJ01007607.1_pt1 | contig 12606 bp, 6 predicted proteins | sample 1957491 | NCBI WGS metagenome assembly ULTJ01 (sample SAMEA4835731, study PRJEB28245) | human gut metagenome | biome: gut microbiome; material: fecal sample | place: Denmark | collected 2008 | reverse complement strand
AAGCCAAAAACAGAGTTATAGACCAACCTCCGTTCTGCGTAAGAAGCAGCAGTTCTATCGAGGTCAGTAAGGTAGTATTGAGCGACACAGCTACCGTTCTTCACATTTATGCCAATTATCGGCCTAAATACTGGATAAAAATAGCTGCGAGCAGTTATCTGAAAGACAATAACGGAGAGACTTATCTTTTACGTTCGGGAATAGGCATCACACCGGATAAGGAATTCTGGATGCCGGAGTCGGGTGAAGCAGAATTTCAATTGGTATTTCCTCCCCTACCCGATACGGTTACCAGCATTGATTTCACGGAAGGCGAAAAGGTAGACAACGGATACAGTATTTGGGGTATACAACTTAAAGGTAAGAAGTTACCGGCATTGGCATTGCCCGAGAATGCGGTAGTACACAAAATCGACAAAAACACCGAACTGCCCGAACCTGTCATCCAATATGGGAAAGGTACTCTAAAAGGTAAGTTGCTGGACTATCATGCCGGAATGTTCTCACGTCCTATAAACATAGCGTTGTATGAAAGTGTCAAGGCAGATGTAGCCCAAATTCCATTGACTATTGATGCTGAAGGTAACTTTAACCAGGAGATTGCTCTGGCGGCAACCACTCAATGCAATATGTATCTGCCCGATAGCAACAATAAACTCGTATTCTTCTTGGAACCCGGCAAGGAAACAGAACTCTACATCAACCTGCGCGAACTTTCGCGCCAACAGTCCAAATTCCACAAACAAGAGAAAAGCCGTGATAAGCTATTCTATATTAACGGCCCGCTGGCTACCACAGCACAAGAATTGAGTGAAAGGGCCTATACTCCTGACCTGAGGGAACTGAATTTCCGTAATTTAAAGGCTATAAACAGTATGAGTTTCACCGATTTCAAGACATACACCCTCCAACAAGTGGATAGTATCCAGCAGGAAATAGACAAATTGCCTGTAAGTAAAGCCACCCATCAATTCCTGAGTATCAACAATAAGATGTCCAAAGTAGTTGCACTACGAGGTGCTGCAAGTACAATGACTTCTGCTGCCATAGCAGCCGGAGACGTTAAACGCGAAGAAGCAGAGAAATTCTTTCAGGAACTCATGAAGAAATATCCGGCAGACTACCTTGCAGATATTGACATAACCTATTTGAATGAGCCACAATCCATTTTGGCGGATATTTATTACTATCTGGTTATAATCAATTCTCACGATATTGAAAAAATCGCCAAAGAATGCGGAACAAACAAAGGCGTCTTCTTTGATGTGGCCAAAGTAGCTCCCATCTACCGTAAAATCAAAGGGTATACCCCGCTCACCGAAGAAGATAAAGCAAGGATTTCCGCTTTGCCTCAAACTTATCAGGAAATGCTGACTGTAGCCAATGAAGAGCTGCTCGCCAAAATCGAAGCCAACAAGAAAAAGACCGGATTTACCATAAACGAAGCAGGTGAAATAAGCAATGAAGATTTGTTTGCTTCCATCATCAGCAAGTTCAGGGGTAAAGTTCTTCTGGTAGATTTCTGGGCCACTTGGTGCGGTCCATGCCGCATGGCAAATAAAGCGATGATACCCATGAAAGAGGAATTGAAAGACAAGAATATCGTTTACCTGTATATCACCGGGGAAACTTCCCCTTTGGGAACATGGAACAATATGATTCCTGACATCCACGGCGAACACTATCGCCTGACACAAGCCCAATGGGACTATCTGAGCAAGAGTTTTGAAATAAGGGGCGTGCCCACTTACCTGATTGTTGACCGCGAAGGAAACATCAAATACAAGCAAACAGGTTTTCCGGGAGTTGGAACAATGAAAAAGGAATTATTGAAAGTAGTCAAATGAATAGAATCAATAAACAACTCATATTCTACGCTTTCTTATGCATTCTTCCATTAGCGGGGAATGTACAAGAAGGTGCCAAAGAATATCTGAAAGAAGTACTTGCCAATTTAAATAAGATAAAATCGGCAACTTATCTCTGTCAATCCGAAAGTTGGCAACCGGGCGATACGCTTCCGCTCTCTGTCTATCAAAGACTCTATCAGGAGATTGACAACCCGGAGGACACGGCAGTAGGTTGTGTGTATATATACACTGATCCGGCACAGCCCGGGCAGATAGAGTTTGCGTACGACGGCAATCAAAAGTATGATTTCTTCCACGAAAATAAAGGAGTAATCGTAGACGATTTTACATTCAGACCTTTGCCTTTCCGGCTTTTGAACCCTCCGTTCTTCAATTTCTGTAAAAACATACTGGCATATACGTTTAACACTACAGACCGTATCCGTTATGAGCTGAAAGAAGAAAAAGATTACTACTATTTCAAGTTGACGATTGACGAGGAAGAACAGATAGAGTTTTTTGGCAAAGCTTATCATATTCCCAAACCTCCTTTCTATGTAGACCCGCTTTCCATTTATGAACTTTGGATAAGTAAAAGTAATAACCTGCCCTATAAACTCCGGCGGGACATGTCGCACGACATTTCAGTCAAGGAATGTAAAGAAGCAGAATTCAACACATTGGCTCTGGAAGATTTCGACGTGACGAAGTATATACCCAAAGATTACGAGATAAGGACAGTTCAAGAGAATGAGAACGTAAGGAAGGATAAGATGAAGGAAGGTGATTTAACGGGAAAGCCTGCCCCGGCATGGACATTGAACAATCCGGATTGCCAGCCCGTATCACTGGACGATTTTAAAAGTGAAGTCCTTATCATTTCTTTTACAGGCATAGGTTGCGGGCCTTGCCAAGCGGCAGTTCCTTTCCTGAAAGAGCTAAAGGCCAAATACAATGACGAGAAAGTAGATATCGTGGCGATTGAAAGCTGGAGCCGCCGGGAGAGTGCCGTCAAGGCTTATGCAGAAAGGAAGAAATTGAATTATAACATACTGACTGCTACTGACCAAGTTATTAAAGATTATCAAACCGGTGGTGCAGCCCCCAGGTTCTTTATACTGGATAAACAACGGATTATCCGGAAAACAATCAAAGGCTATGGAAGAGACCGGACTAATAAAGAAATCATAAACACTATCGCTACACTGCTTGAGGCAGAATAAAAAAGCAAAAAAAGAAAAAGGCTGAACTCAAAAAGTTTTTTGAATTCAGCCTTTTTCTTTTTATTTAAGTCTCGACTGCTTGTTACCATTCAAGCACCCGTTTATTACTTCGTAGCTTCCTGTGCCCATTCCTTAGCACCTTGTTCCTTCAGTTTAGCGGTAAATGCTTTAGCCTTTTCCATGGAAGCTGCTTCGTCTTCAGGACTTGCGTATGCATGCTTGTAACCTTTCACTACATTCCATTCACCACGAGTGAAGTCAGGGAATGCAACGGCAGCGCAATTGTTATCCATAGAAAGTTCACCGAGTTCTGCCAAGCAGCACCATTCAGCCAAATCGTATACATCCATATCCAAAGGCAAACCGTTTTGCAAGCAATATACCAGACGGCTGTCCATGATGAAGTCCATACCACCATGACCACCTACTTCTTTAGCCATTTCACCATACTTCTTCAAGATAGGATGTTGGTATTTAGCTACCAAAGCTTCCATATCAGCCTCAGACATGAATCTGTGTGAATTCAAATCATCGACTTTAGGCTGCACACCTGAAGCTGACATTTGCGCAGCATCCAAAGCGTAGCCTTCGATAGGATATTTGTTGGCGAACCCTTTGCTACCTGTCAACTGATACAGACGGTTATAAGGTTGGGGAGTCATTACGTTATGCTGGATTTCGATAACCTTGCCATTAGCCGTACGAATCAAAGTAGTGGTATGATCACCATTACGGAAATTATTGCAAGCGGAATCAGCTCTTTCTTCTACCAAAGCTTTACCTACTACAGATTTAGTATCCATTGCCACCAAAGTCTGCATGCGGTCGCCACGGTGAATATCCAAAGCTTGTGCCACAGGGCCAAGGCCGTGAGTAGCATATACATCACCGCGATGTCTCATGTTGTAATCCAAACGCCAGCCAAGCTTGTCATTCTCGCCATTCTTCCAATAATGATCCCAGAACGGACTCAAGTTGTGGATATACGCACCTTGTGCGCGGACAACTTCACCGAATACACCTTGTTGCGCCATGTTCAACGTATTCATTTCGAACCAATCGTAGCAGCAGTTTTCAAGAATCATACAGTGCTTGCGGGTCTTTTCGCTCATGTTCACCAAGTCCCAGCATTCTTTAAGGTTCATGGCAGAAGGAACTTCGATAGCTACGTTCTTGCCATTCTCCATGGCACACATAGCTACGGGGAAGTGGTGCAACCAGTCGGTAGCGATATAAACCAAGTCTATATCGTCGCGCTTGCACAATTCTTCATACCCTTTTTCGCCTGAATAAATGGCAGCTTTCGGGAGAGACGCTCTTTCCAGGAACTTCTGGCATCTTTCAGCGCGAGCCGGTTCGTAATCGCAAAGAGCAACAATCTGAGTTCCGGGAATGTGAGTGAAACGTTCCACTGCACCGGGACCACGCATACCGAGTCCGACAAAACCTACACGGACAACTTCCATCTTCGGAAGAGCCATTCCGATTACACTTTTTTGACCTGCGGGACGTTCAGGAGTCTGAACTACAATTGTTCCCTTGTCCCAAGTCCACTGAGTACCCTTGTCGTTTGTTTGCACAGTAGAGGTCTGAGCAGAGCATGCGCACAGAGCAACGACGCACATGCCTAAGAGCAATGACTTAATACTTTTCATGCTTCTTTAAATTTAAAGTTAGAAATAAAATTAATAATAAAACAATTCATATTCAAAAGAGTATTACCAGCCGGCGTGTTCCTTCTTGTTTTCAAAAGAATCCGTCTCCCGCTTGTGTTCCCCATTGTATATCCACTCTATTTCATCCGTATATTCCTTACCTTGATAAGAAACGGTTGCTTTTAAAATATTCTTTCCCTGGTTCAAGGTTACTTTATCAAATACATAATGCACATCCGTATAACCTTTACGTATGCCGGTCAGTTCTTTTCCATTGAGATAGACCGTAGGCGTACCGATATTGGAATACACCGTCACAGAAGTTTCCTTCTTCTCACGATTCACATTGCGGCGCTGTGTCAGATAAAGTACAGGGTCTTTACTCCAGTTCGCTTTGTACCAGAAATAAGAATCTTTCTTTATTTTGCGGTCAAAGGTAACTAATCCTTTTAAATTTCGTGCAGGAATTCCCCCTCTTTCCCACATTGGAACCGCAAAATCGAACGTATTCCATAAATATGAGGCAATAATATAGGGATGTTGGGCAATAATACTCCATTGATATTCGTGCGTTTTAGTCTGGAAAGTTTCCGGATAGAACGGTTTTCCCCAGTTCAGCGCATCACCCAGATATTCCGTTTGATGCTCAATGTTTGCATCCGCACCATATTCCGTCAACATCAACTTCTGCCACGGATATTCTTTCTCCATTTTCTCCACCCAGGGCTTGATGTCCTGAATCTTCTTCTCGTACCAGCCGAAGTAGCGGTTCATTCCCTGCACATCGGTATTCTGATTTACGGGGTGGTCGGCATGCCCGTATCCGTTGACCGATACCGTATAGCGGTCGGGGTCTTCCGTCTTGCAAAGGTCGTGGAGAGACTGCGTCAAGGCAGCGGTATAGCCATGAGGATGATATACCTCGTTATGGGTACCCCAAATATAGATGGAAGGATGGTTAAAGCTTTGTCTCACCAATTCACGCATCTGCTGATGGGCATTCTCCCACTCCTGCCCCGTCACACGGTTAACGAAGGGAATTTCCGCCCAGATTATCAAACCCAGCGTGTCGCAGCGTGAGTAGAGATATTCCGATTGTTGATAATGAGCGAAACGTACGGTAGTGGCACCTACATCCATAATGGTTGCCAGGTCGAAATCGTGGTTCTCATTTTTCAAGGCACTGCCCAGCCCCCACCAGTCCTGGTGGCGGGTGACACCATACATCGGATATTTCTTTCCATTCAGGAAAAAGCCTTTCCCTGCCACTATTTCATAGTTACGCAATCCCAAAGGTTGTACCACTTCATCAATCACCCGGTCATTCTGCAACAAACGTGTCACCACCTTATATAAATAAGGGTCTTCACGTCCCTGCCACAAATGGGGATTGCTCATTTTAAAAGTAGAAGAATAAGCCTGCATGCCTTGCGGAGTCAGGTCAAAAGCTTGTTTATGCGTTTTCACCTGTTTGCCTTTGGCATCATAGATAGTGTTCTCCAATACCAGCGGAGCAGGAGTCAGCGAAGCATTGTCCAACTTTACCTTCACCGTGACCTCGGCAGATTTCTTTGATACATTTTTCTGGGTGATATATACACCGCTGGAAGCGTAGTCGGTAACCGCAATGTTACAAGGTTCAGTCACTATCAGCCACACAGGGCGATAGATACCGCCATAGACACCGAACAGACTATGATTTACCGGAATAACGTCAGGACGCGCCGTGTTGTCGGCCTTTACTATGATTTCATTCTCTTGTCCGAACTTCACCTGTCCACCGATTTCACACACAAAAGCCGAATATCCACCCTTATGTGTACCTACCAGATAACCATTGACATAGACTTCCGCGCAAGAACCTACGCCTTCAAAGCGCAAGAAGACGCGCTTTCCCTTCATACTTTCGGGAAACAGATAGTTTTTACGATAGTAGACCGCGCCTTCATAGAAAGCATCTGTCTGTACCTGCATATCTTTAGCATTCCAGGTATGAGGAATTTGCACTTTCTCCCACTTGCCGTCCCATTGGCGGACAGCCTGCATAGCTTCTTTGCTAAAGGGTCCTTTCTTGAACTCCCAACCGTCATTGAAAGTTGTCACTTCACGTGCAGAAGCCTTTGTATTACCTGATAACAAACAAACAACCAGGCAAATAAAATAAATAATTCTCATCGTATTATCAGTTTACCATTTTATAAATCTGGCATCCTGCCAGCAAGAATGCACCTACTCCATAAACTTCCGTCATATCACGCGTCACCTTACGCGGGTCCGCACCGATAGGCTGTACATATCCCAGTTTGCCATCGGGCTCCACGGCATCGACCAAAGCATTCCATCCTTTCTGAATGACAGGAAGGAACGTTGCCTTATCCAGCAATCCCTCATTCACTCCGTATGCAAGGGCATATACGATAAAGCCCGTCGCACTGGTTTCAGGAGAAGGATAAGATGCGGGGTCGAGCAGACTGGCATGCCAGTATCCGTCCGGGCTTTGCAGGCCTGCAACGCGGGTAGCCAAAGCTACAAACAGATTTTTGTAGAAGTCGCGGGAGGGTTCGTCCGCAGGAAGTACTTGCAAAATCTCCGACAATCCGCCGAGTACCCAACCGTTGCCACGTCCCCAAAACACTTTCTTACCATTCGCTTCCTTCTTGCCAAAGTAGCGGCGGTCGCGATAGAACAGTCGTTCGTCCTTGTCGTAGAGATAATCGTAGGTAGCTTTGTATTCCTTGTTCAGGAAATCGAGGTACTTTTTGTCTTTGGTAAGCGCATACAGTTTGGCATATACAGGGGGAGCCATAAACAATGCATCGCACCAAGCCCAGCGGTCCAGGGTTTCCAATTTACCGTAATCCAGTTCCAGAGTAGTTTCAGCAGGATTTTCCACTACCCAGTTGGCACGAGCCATCACGGGAGCTACCATCTTCTTATTGCCATATTTGATGTAAAGGTCGATGAAAGGCTGTCCGACAGCAATAAAATCAGCATGATACATCCACTTCCCCACCTGGAAATGATTACGTTGCCCTATCTTGAGCAACCACTTGTAATACGTATTGTCGCTATCCTCCCTTTCGGTGAGTTCAGCCCAATCTACCATGCCCATATACAGAGCGGCATGTGTCCAATCCAAATCGTCGTGTTCTGCGCCTTTGTTCGGATTCGCGATTTGCCAGTCGGCAACGCGTTTCATGATTGCTTTTACCTCGGGCTTGCTAAAGTTCTGTTGCGCAAAGACTAAAGCCGTAAACGAAAGGAAAAGAATCAGCAAGAAATTTTTCTTCATTATGCTTATAATAACTTTAAGGTTAGTAATAGTTTTATCTCTGAATAAAGAACCCTAAAAAAGGGTATTACCCTCATCTAATCAATCTTTTTTTATACATTTTTTAGAATTAAGTCAGGGCATCTCTGTATTTATTCCCGTCGCCTGTCTTTTCCGTTACTTTGAGTTTGATAACAAACGGTTCTCCGGGTTTCTGTGACGGCAGGGAAACGTTGTACTCGTTATTGGTAGTCTCTACGACCTTCAACTCCTTACCGCCGTCCAGCATGGTAGCCTTCAGAGGCTGCACGCCCTTGGGAGTCCTCACAGCCAACTTGCCTGAATAAGGAACATTGAACACAATCATATAAATATCATCGCCTTTGCGGGTGTAGTATCCCCAGTCTTGTTTGGGCAGGCCTGAATAGTCGCAACCATAGATACTTTCACCATATTTCTTCATCCAGCCACCGATAGCTTCCGCCAGTTCTTTCTCTTCCGAACGGAAATCGCCATCAGCTTGCGGGCCAAAGTTCACAACCATGTTTCCTCCCATAGACACGGCATGCACAATACGTTCCAGCACCTCCAAAGGAGTCTTGACATAGCTTATGGACCAGTCTTTATGATATCCCCACTGATTTTCGGGAACTGTCATACAAGCTTCCCAGTCCCAGCGGGTCACTTTCAGGTCTTTCACCGGGTCGGGCAAACGGCGTTCATACCCCGACTCATAGTCTCCCATCAAGTGTCCGTTGCTGTCAAAGTGGCGTTTGCCATAATCATCGGCACGCAGGCGGCTGTTGATAGCTACTCCGGGAAGCATTTCCTTCAGCATTCGTTCCACATGAGCCGTCCACCAACCGTTTTTCTTGATACTGGCATCCCACGTTCCATCAAACCAGAAATCTTTCACGGTAGGATAGCGCATAGCAAGTTCTTTCAACTGATTGTCGGTAAACGTGAGGAAACGGCTGAAAGCCACACTATCTTCTTCCGACTTGATGTCGTAGCGATAATCAGGATTACTCCAGTCCATCACCGAGAAATAAAAATGCACATCTATCCCTTCGTCATTGTAGGCTTTTACCAGTTCGCCCAATATATCTTTCTTATAGGGGGTCTGAGCCACCGTGTATTGGCTGTACTTACTTGGCCACAGGCAAAAACCTTCGTGGTGTTTCGTCGTGATTTTCACATACTTCACTCCCATTTTCTTTGCCATCTTCGCCCATGCTTTGGCGTTAAATTTTGTCGGGTTCCACTGCTCCATCAGTTTCAGCCATTCATCAGCCGGAACTTTCGCCCATGCTTTCAGCCATTCGGCAGCTCCGGAATATATCTTTCCGTTCCACTCTCCACCGGGAATGGCATAAAGCCCCCAATGAATAAATGCCCCGAGACGATTATCACGGAATTTCTGCATAGCTGCATCCTGACGTTTCCCAAGACGGTCGGCTCCATACTTCAACGGAATTTCCTGTTCGGCCGGCAACAGCTTAGGTTGATTCTGTGCAACAATCCCCGTTGCGCAAAGAACCAGAAAGAAGAAAATCTTCAAGAATTTGTTTTTCATGTTCAGTATAATAAATTAATATATAAGTAGATGTCCATAACAAAGGCACGGATAACACAGATATACAAGGTTTTAGTGTCATGTCTACGCATAACAGCCGTGAAATCCGTGTTATCCGTGCCTAACTTTATATTGATTATGCAAAGATAACTACCTCAAAAGATATATAGTGGGTACTTTTATCCGTTATTACCTACACAAATCATCCGAACTTTACTCGTATGTCATTTTTCCGATATTAAAATCGGAGATTTGAACAGTATTCCCACCGGCGTTCCATCCCGTGATTGCCAACTTGAAATAACGGTAGCTGTAAATCTTCGGCAGGGTTACCGTAACTTCACCCACATTCGCAGCGGTCGCTATAGATGCATCTTTCAGCAATTCTACGAAGTTCTCATTGTCGGAACTTCCGTACACAGCAACTTTGGTTACACGAAGATTAGACGACGTATTATTCGTGCGGTGGCGAAGGCGGAAATAATCGAACGTGTTGCTTTGCTGCATATCGATTACAAAGAATATCTCTTCATCTTTACCAACCGTAATTCCACCCGCCGACTTACCCGGCTTCACCAAGGCCAGGCAGCTATTCATATTATCATCAATCAACGATTCCGGTGTACCCTTCACCGCTGCATCTGCAAAATACTGATGAGAAGCAGCCACCGTCCAACCCGTGCGGTCAAGATTCTTGAACTCGGGTTCACGTACATAAATATTGCATGTAGCCGTAACGCCGCTTCCATCGACAGCCTTCACCGTAATTACAGCATCGCCCACCTCTTGCGCATAGACTTCGCCATAACTATTCACCGTAGCCACATTGGAATTGGAAGACGAATATATCACTTCCGGGTTGGTAGCATTCTCCGGCAGCACGGCAATCAGCTCGCTCAAGTTCAAATTACCTTCTACCGGCATATAATACTCCTTATACTCCTGCGGAACCTCGATGGAAGTGACCGGGTAAATACGCTTTTCCACCGAGATAATGCAAGACGCCCACATATCCGTATTATTCACCGACCATGCGGTAAGCGCAGCTTCACCTACCCCCGTTGCGGTGACCTTGCCGGTTTCGTCCACCACAAATACATTCTCATCACTGCTGGTATAGGTGTAAGTATATTCTCCGGCATCTATCGCGTTCTCGGGCAACGTGCTGATGGCAGCGTTCCAAGTATCCCCTTCTATCAGGGAAACCACTCCATCCGTTACATTCGCCACTTCCATGCGGGTCACTTTCAGTCCTGCACCGGCATTATCGTCATCACTACAAGCAGTCACCCCTGTCAAGAGCAAAGCTCCTGCCAGCATACATACTGTTTTACGGGTCATATATCTTAAATTTTTCATCATTACAAAAGTTTATTTTCTGGAAGGTTTCACATAGTCGGCCGGCTTACCAAAGCTTCCATAGTTCTCGTCGGTAATCTCAAACAGATTATCCGGCGCCTTCGGATAGTTCTTAGCCGCAATTTCTTTCTTCAAATCACTTATCTGTTTAGCAGTGATTGTAAATTTCTTGGTACCATAGTCATTGAATGTCTTGTCCACAGGAGTAAGGAAGCCCCAATCTTCAAAAAATCCGGTAAAGTCCACTTGCGACAGATTACATACCTGACGAACAAAATCAAGTTGCAGAATGCCTTGTGTGTCTGTAGCCGTATTCAAATCGGGAGTCACACGGTAATGCTCAAATAGGTCACGGTAGAAATCTTCGTCACCGCAAACGTCCATAATATAAAGTTTCAGTTGCCAGAAAGGCACCAACTTCACATAATACTCATCAGAAGCGTTATCCAGGCAGTGTGGTTTTCCGGCATCCTTTATACGGCGGATAGCTTCCTGATAGACCGTCTCACCCGGATGGTCTTCATCCATCAACCTGGAACCTTTGCCGAACGAGCTCCTCACATAATTCGCCAGAATGTTGTTGGTCACCTCAGTAGTCCCTGTCCACTTCAGTCCCGGACGTGTCTGATTGCTATGTCCTATCTCATGACCCAGTACCCAAACACGGCTCTTCACGCCATCTACTGAGCAGAATACATTATTATAACTCGTCAGATAAGCCGTATGATTGGCGGAAGAATACGGATTTTTACTGTTATACTCAATATGGAGATACATGCGGTTGGCAAACTCCTTATGATATTTGAACAACCCCATGAAGTCCCACTCCAAACGAACGACATCGTCTATCAAACTCATCACTTCAAGGATAGGGGTACTATATTCTTTATAAGCATCCACCGTCCAGGTCACCATCACATACTTGCCTGCAACGTCAATATCCTTATACTTGGCATTGCGTAGCATCTCTTCCCAATCGGTCTGCGTAGCACCCGATTGAGTATCAAAATAACCGTTCACCTTGCCAAAGGGGAAGTGCACCTTCACCGTCTTTGCAGCAACGGTAGCCTTCTGTTCTTCGGTTTCGGGTGAAAGAGGAATATCTTCATCAGTCATGTTCTGTATGTAAATCAAGCCACCATTCGTCACCCTGATATTGTTTTCACCTTCCATCAGCGCGTATGTCTTGCTGGCATTGTATCCCAGATTCAGGTCTTGCACCACCATGGAAATGTTTTGACCGTGAGTGTTGCCCACCAATACGGTGAGTTCCTCGCCTTCGTTCACGTAAATTCCGGTCGGGTTGTCTCGCAAACCGTACTGCGAAGTCTTATTAACAGCTTCCATAATAGATGGATTCTGATAAGGCCTGTATTCAGCCACACGGAATTTTCCGTCATACGTACCATTCAGCAGTGCGGTAGCCAACTTCTTATAAATCTCGCCCGGCATCTTCCTGATATCTTTTTCCGTAATGCCTTCTTTCAGTTTCGAGCAAGTTTCATCCGTAAAGATGGTGGTATAATCGAACTTGTTCGCGCTGGTCTGGAAAAACTCCATTTCAGCGCAACTGATGCGGTTGTTATGTGCGGAGCTAATCTCAAAACGAACTTTCCACACATTTTCCACACTCTCTTCCAGTTTGATGTTCGTAGCATTATAATTCTTGTCA
>ULTJ01058624.1_pt1 | contig 12739 bp, 10 predicted proteins | sample 1957491 | NCBI WGS metagenome assembly ULTJ01 (sample SAMEA4835731, study PRJEB28245) | human gut metagenome | biome: gut microbiome; material: fecal sample | place: Denmark | collected 2008 | reverse complement strand
GCTGCCGTATCATTATGGGTACGTGAAAGAAAAAGCTGATTGCCCAGTGAACGGATGATAGACTGTATCTGTTGGGTATTCAAGCCACCGGTTCCCTGCCCACCACCTGCAATAGAATCTATCTGATTTTGGATTTTTTCAAGCGATCCAACAGTCTTTTCCTCCCGAAGTGTCATAGTGTACTTCGGTATCATATCTTCTCCCTCTTTGATAATAAGGGTATCAATAATGATACTGCCTTCAATACCAAGATCGCTATCAGTGAATAGCATCAAGTCCCCTTCTTTCAAAGTATCATGTATGCTTGCTTCCCCTCTTGCAACAGCCTCGTCATGTTGACGTGCCATAAAAATATCATCCACCTTCGGTTCATACGAATAACGCACATAGTCATTCTTTGCAAGATATTTTTTTGCAGTAGCAAGCAACCGTTGTGAAGCGGCCTGAATATAAACGTCCGGCATATCAATATAAAGCAGGACAAACTTGTCACCAGCCTTTATATTGTAATCCTTGTATGGGAAATATAATTTCAGACTTTCATCATATACACGGTTACAAGTCAGCACATATTTATTGCCCTTCTTCTCACATTTGGTTATTTCAAAATCCCGGCCACCACACATGCCGTTTTTCATGCTAATGGTGGCTGTTTCAGAAGTCAGGTAATCGTTTATATTGAAACCAACATCTTTTAGCGTTATTGTAAAAGGTGGGACATCTTCACCTTCCTTCAGGCTATCCATTGTACCATCATCTGTCAGTTGTTCGGCATCAGCCACTTCGTCAAGATTGCCATTATCCCCGGCATCCAATGATACATAAATACCTGCATCTTTCAACTGTTCGGCGGTCATACCTTCCATTGAAGGACATATTTCCTCCAAACCACCGGTACCGTCAAAATAAACACTCCCTTCCCGAATGCCAAGCACAGCAATATTCTTACTGTCAATATATGGATCAAGCGTTGTCTTAGGAAAATCAGGTAACATCAGATTTTCCACGGCCATGTTATTCGGCAAATAATTGGTAAGAGAACTGTTTGAGAGCTTATTATAATACCGGTTAGGCATATTTCTTGTACTACCGTATGCACGCAATCGCGTAATAATCTGTTGATCCGCATCGGCTGTACGTTGAATTTCGTACAAACCGTTTCCACGTCCATACTTGAAAATATTGCCCACAGCAATACCGGCAGTACCGATTGTTATTGTTCGGCCACGAATAACAAAGTTCGCACCAAATTTTGAATTGAACAACTCCAATGCACCCCATACCTTTATATTGTTCACATCAATGTTTACATTGGTAGTGCTCACATATTCAGGGTGTACGGCAACCGTCCATTTTTGTGCTCCGGTATATATACGGTCAAGATTTACTTGAACACGGTCTGCCAAATCTTGTATAGACGAAGCGAAGAAACTGAACTTAGGCAAAGAAGTGAAGTGTATCTGATTATCACTTTTCACATAATCAAGAAAATCACATCGCGTCAATTCATCTCCCGGCCAGTTGAACTTTACGTTATCATAGACAAACGCTTCTCCCGAAGTTTTTCTTGCCGCCTTTTTTAATGCCGTAGGATCATAGTTTATCTCAAACTTCTCACCACGGTACATAACATAGTCACCTATCTCAAAAAGAATGGGTACGGCACTTTTCAGAGTGCTTGTCACAAAACATGCACCCATCCATGTACCATTATACTCCAAACCTTTCAGTGTACAACGTACCGTATTGCCAGTTTTATCATAAACCTTCCATGCCATACAGCTATACTTTTTCAACCAATGCAACTATCTTTGTCGGTTCCGCAACACTATACGAGGGGATTATTTGAGTTCGAGGATCAGTTACTCTGAATTTTACCGGGAAGGTCAAGACTTCATCCATATTGGACTTATTAAATTCAAAATCTCCAACCTCCAGTAAGTAAAGTCCTTGCCGCCCGATACCCGTGTGCGAGTTATATATTTTCAAGGTGGCACCGTCACCATTTTCTCCCGTGAGATAGTTTTGAAAGGCCATAATTTTATCGTATGCAGTACCCAAATCTCCCTTATAGCACATCTCGGCTTCCAAGTCGTATGCCTTTAATAGCAGCTTATCGGGTATGTAAGTATCTTCACCGTCTTCATCCGGCCAATCCCGTTTGGGTAAATCTTTCGTTTCCCCACCCGGCTTGAACGGAAATTCTGTGCACACAATTCCAAAATGCGCCAAGCTGTCTTTGACTGGAGCATTCTCGGTAGTTTTCTGCATCAAAATAGAATACGGTTCGTTCATATACATATATTAAAAAAGAGCTTGCCGCAGAGATATTTAGTCTCCACAACAAGCTCTATGGCCTTATACTTTAATCTTATTTCAACGCAAATATAATTGTATTTTCTATATAATCATAGAAAATAATGCCATAAAAGCATTTTTTAGTAGATTATTATACTCAACCCCTAACTTGCTTCCACGTGTATGTTGAAAAACATAAAAAATATCATTTGTCATAATTTTATTTATTAATACTTTTGCATTTAATTATAAAAGAGGTTATTATATGTTAGGAGTTTTAGTTTGGATAGTAGTGATTCTTCTGATCTGCTTTAGTGTTTTCGGAGGGCCATGTCTATTACCACTATACGTACTTTTTGTGGTGGTGGTAGGTTTTTATTTTGGTGTAAAATATTTAGATATATGATAGAAAAGGAACAAAAAGCTAAAAGAGTGTATCATCGAACAAAACCTGCGAGTAAAAGTAAGGTTCGGGCTATCAGATTTGATTTAGACTTGGTAGAGTTTATAAATCTACAACCAAACGTAAGTCTATTTATAAATGACCTTATTCGGAGAGAAAAAGAAAAAATAGAAAGAATGAAAGCTATTGAAGTTCGTGAAATTTTAAAAGAAATGGAATAATGAAAAACATTTTACTTTTACTGTTCATATCATATTTTATTATTAGTTGCAGTAGTAATACAAAAACGCCATTTGAAGAAGAAGCATATAAAATGCTTAAAACTGAAATTAGTGATACGTTTTCCAGCGTAGGAAACGATGTTGATATATTAAATACCAGTACAGAGTATTATACAGATTCATTATGTGTAATAAAACTATCTGTCAAAGGGAAAAATGAACTTGGAGGAAAAACTTCAAATGTGTTTGAATATATATATTTAAAAGAAGATGATAGTTCGACTATGGGATTTCTTAGAGAAATACAAAAAAATGATTCTTCATTGATGAAAGTAGCTGATATTGAAAGTGAAGACTCCAAATGGAATAATAAATCATTTGATGAAAAGTTATACCATCTATGTAGAGTTTATGCTGCTACCAAGGCTTACGCTAAACAGCTTAAAAAAAAATACAAACTAAATTAGGTGAACATAGTTAGTAATAAAATCATGAATGAGTAGGGCTGGCTCCAAAGTCAGCCCAATTTATTTGTTATGTATTGAAAAGAATCGCAAATTACCTCTTGATTGTATAAGAACGGAATTACGTTCTTTTAGTTTTTCCTCTGTAATTAAGTTTTTTACGAATTGTTTAGTAGAATCGTTTCTGTATAGCGCACCATCTGTTTCTGCTGCCCACTATGTTTATTCCATTAACTTTACCGAAAAATGACGATTTAAAATTTGCTTATTACAGTATATTGTCAAAAACTCGATTCTTCTGAATTTTCAGAGAAATAAATAGTGAACGCTATGCTACTGGTATTAATTCACCCTTAATCAGCTTTATGGCTTTCTTTACGTCCCAACCGCTTTCGCATAATGCGATGATAAAACGTACACCTTTCGTAGTCCATACAGTATAAACATTTGTTCCTATCGAGCCATCCGAACGTGTGTACGTCTGTGTACGTGTAGAGTGTAGTCCCCAAGTAGAATAAGGAGTATGCAATAACCATTGTCCGCTTTGTCGGTAGATGACTCCGATTTCTTTCAGCTTCTTATGCAGCTTTTCGGCATCCATTCCTATCTGCTTGGCGACTTGTGTGCTCGTCTGGGTGTTTACACTCTGCAAGTGGTTATCATAATAGCTGACCTTCGGAGCGGCTTGAAGCAACTGCTCTTCTTGCAATGCGTTCTGTTGTTCAAGACGTTGCTTCTCTTCTCGCTCGTTCTTTAATTGTGTTGCAAGACTGATAACAAGGTCGGGATTGTTTATCATTTGCTCCAAAGTTGGCTGCATGGCGGTCATGCCATATTGAAGTAACTCTTTGATACGCTTATTACACCATATAGCAAATGATGGAGATAACCAACGGGCAAATTCCAATGCTACATCTTCGTGAAGCCATGTGCCTTGTTCGCTATTACCACCTTTAACTACTTGAATTAGTGCCGATATGGGAATATGCATATCGGCTGAAAGTGCTTCTGTGAACTCGGTAGTAGCTTTCAATCTAAGCCAATCCCCTACTAATTTACCAAACGGCTTTGCCATTTCTGTTGCATTTACCATTACATTATCATCTTTATAAAAAGTGATAGGGCTTCCATTATATTGAAAAATTTGATTTGTTTTCATATTATAAATTTAGATTTTACTTAACAAAGATTTCTCCCTTTTACGGGAAAGCTCACGCTTGTTTTCTTCAAGTTCTTCCCAACGATTAATAATTTTGGCTCGTAAGTTTGCATCATAACCACTTGCGAGAAGAAGGCAATCCTTTTTGGTGAGAATGTAACAAGACACTTCTTTGCTTCCACCGTTTGGCATAGGTTGAGGTCTTGATGATAATTCAAAACTGAATTGTCGTCTATCTTCCAGTTGTTCAAGGATATTGCGAATATCTCGCATTACATTTGAATGAGTTTTGCCCGTAATTTCTGCAATCTGCAAGGAGGTCATTGTTCTTTTTTTACCTTTTCCCTCATCAATAGGTATTAACTGATTAAAATTTTCCATATCTTTGCACTATAAAGTTAATGTTTTCCCCATCAGCGGCTCGGACATCTCCGCTTTTGGGGAATTATTTTGTCCGATCTTGTAGTAGGCAGGGAATCGAACCCCAATACGCCATTACTCGTACCTACTGAACCCTCCTTAATATAATAGTCACGCTTGACATAATAGTAAAGAGAAAGGGCAAATCCCGATGAAGCCTAATGTGGTTGTCTGCCTCAAAGAGAATGCCCTATAATATTTTACTCCAGTTCATGACAACCACGTAATGAACCTTACAGCATTGTTTCCAGCGCAAATATAAAGACGATATTTTCACCATACAACAACCTAAAAATCAATAAAATAAATTCGGTAAACATCAGTAACAAACGGTAAGAATCGGTAAATAAAAACAGTTATATTTACTCTAAAATTTAGACATAATATAAATAATGCGCGTATCTACCGTATTGTGGCGAGATGTTGATTGTCATTTATGATACCGTTCAAATAATATAGGAATATAAAAGGCTATAAATAAGGATGTTGCAAAACGCATGTTAATCCCCATTCATTTTATATCTTACCATGACATTGCCATCGGTTTCAACTTTACAGTTTCCACCATGAACATATACATAAACTTTAGCCACATCGCTTTGCCTTACATGTAGTTTAGCCCGATCATATACACTTACAAAAACTTTGGCACAATCCTCCACTTCAAGAGTCAATTCACTATCATGCCGCAAATGGAGAGTAACAACTGTAAATTTACCGAAAGAAAGTTTACCTGAACATTTACCGTTCAGTACATATACACCATTGTCGCCTCCGATCACTGGTTCATCAACAAAAATATGGTTTTGATGAAGCAGACTCCGGTCAAAATTGCCTTTTATATATTCCACCGTCGGATAATCGTGTTCAATACAAAAATCAATGCCCCGTATATACATTCCGATCAATTCTTGCTGGCTTTTATTGTTTTGCCAGTCACCTTGCCATTGTGTGCAGAGGCCATACGATACGGCATGACCTCTCAATTCACTATTCAATCTGTTCATAATCATATATTAAACTTGTTTACACCGTTTATATTCCTATGTAGTATATCCCTGATTTCTTCCACAAATTCCACATTCTTTGCTGTATTTATCTGTATCATTGTCAGTTGTTGTAATTGTGCTTGTGCTATTACATTATAGGCCGGGAACAATTCTTCAACCAATCTGCGCACATACTCCCGTTTAACACTCACGTCAGCCCGGATTGCATTTATATAAGAAGCCAAAAGGTTAGCGGTATTTTCAGTAACATTCTGTATGCCTTTAGATAAACCACTTCCACTGTCTTCTTCCTCTTCCTTCATACTGATACCATATTTCTTTTCCATATAGTTATTCAGTTTGTCAAGCATGGAATAGTAATCATCGGTTTTCTCACTTACCCCCATTAGATAGTCCGCAATACTTTCCAACTCCTTTTCGTCAAGAGAGAAATCCTTGCCGAAATAACCACTCATTCCATCCTCACCAAAAAGCATCTTTTGAAGCTGTTGCATGGCCGGTTCCAAAATACTTATTTTGAGAATGGAGTTCATAACATCACCCATAATGTCGGCAACCTTATTTTTGAAAGCTTCGGCACCATCCTCGCCTTTCTGCCATGCCTCATACAAGGCATCTCCCAACTGCGAAGCCCAGTCTTTCAAATTAATGCCATAAAGAGATTCAGCCGTTTCTTCGGCAAAATCCTTTATTTGCTGTTTCATCTCCGCAATCTGATTCTCATAATCAGCCACTTTGCTATCATCCGTCTTCTTCTTGTCAATTTCGGCTTGCCGCTGTTTCTCCAATTCTGAAAGTTGTTCTTGCATCAAGGCACGTTGATACCCGTATGCACCGCCTTCATCGTATGCCGAAACACGTTTTTGAAGTTTTTCCGCTTCCTGCTTATATTTCTGCAAAGACATCAAATCGAAGATGTTGATCTTCCCCTTATTGCGTATTGCCTCAATCTGATTATTTAATTGATTCAACCGGGTACGGTCATTTTCTGCATCTACAAGTTTTAGTTCCGTGCCACTGCCCAAGAAACGTTCAAGAATACCGTCAATCTGTTCGTATATATACTGCAACTGTTGAGCACGAAGTTTACTTTTTTCAATAGCCTTATCAAGCTTTTTGTCATGTGCTTGTGCTATCTTCCCAATCCAGTTTACAGCTTCACCGGCAGCGGCAGCAATACCACCAACTATTCCACCTTTGGCGAATCCCTGCCCGATATTGCTTATAGAAGACATGGCATCCTGCACATTACCCATCGTGTCGGCCATACCCTCATTGCCCAAAGCATCGAACATGGAAGACATCTGTCCTGCAAAATTGCCGACAAGATCAGCACTTTCAGCGGCACTTTCTCCCAACCGTCCGATTTTCTTTTCCAGTTTGTCGCTGTCTTTTTCAGAAGTAAAAAGTTCTTTTACATTCTTCGCTAAGGTTTTGAATGGATTTACAGCCAACTGTGCATCTTGCAACTGGGGGATGGCTTTTATCAATTTATCCAACAAAGAATAAGCACCCTTAACATTTTCAATACTACCATCATCTTTCGTAAAAAAAGAAGTAAATCCATTGGGCTTTCCATCGCTATCATAGGAAACCTTTGCATTATTCTTGATTTCCCTTGCGATACGTTCAGCCTCTTTCAAATCAGAGAATGAACGTTGCTCTTTATCTCCAAATATTTTCTCCCATTCAGGTAACAATTGTAATAAGGTCGATTTTAATTCAATCAGCTTCTTATTATATTCATCAAGATAAGCCTTCTGAACATTGTTTAGACCTGACGTATCACCAACCAACTCCCCATTTTTTCCGACACTTAATCCAGTCTTTGATGCGTACTGTTCACTTAATATTCGTATCTTTTCTATCGTTGATCTTGCATTGGCAATAACCTTTGTATCATCAAGTGCAATACTTACCTTATCTTTCTCAAATGCCTCTTTAGCATCCTTCCACACCTTAAAAAATTGCTTATATAATGGGCTGTCTTTACCTCCTAATATACTTTCTGCTTCATCGTCACTCAAAGTGAATGGAAGATCAACAGCCTTTTCTTTGAGTTTCTTTTGTACTGTATCTATTAAATATTGCGCTTCATTCTCATAATCAGTCAAAAAACCAAAAGCATAAGTTGAAGCATCCTTCTTACTTGCACCGGCATTGACAAGCTGCTTGTATATATCCCATTTCTTTGAAACATCAGATACGTACCTTTCAAGTTCTTTTGCGGCCTTGTCCGAAGCTTCTTTCATAGCATTGGCATCAATATCGAAAAGAACTTTCCGTATAGAAACTTTCAATTCCCTACGTTCTTTGGTCTTATCGTCAAGCTGGTTAAGAATCTTATTCAATTCATCCCGATAATTGCCAATATCCACCGGTTCTTTACCTTTAAATAAGGAATCAAAAATACCCGATTCTTTAACCTTGCTGGCAGCTTCTCCTTTTCCAACAATGTCAGTCCACTTCTTATATTCAGAATATGCCTCCTTTAGTAAGTTTACCCGTTCTTTCAATCTTTCGGCAAAGGCATCCTTTTTGCTTTTATCCTTATTGGGATCAGTGAGGGAAAAACCAATTTTCTTGGCTCCTTTCTCACCGGCTTGCATTATGTCAGAAGCCTTTTTATAATCTGATACAATTTGTTTCTGCCAATCGAGTAACTTTGACGAGTCAAAGACTTTCGGGAATGCAATCGGGATTGACAAATCGAAAAGCTTTGAAGCATCAACATTACCCATTAACTCTGGCAGTTCTGATATATCGGGGTAATTTATCTCCGACAAATCTATCCCAGCTTTAATCAATATCGGCTTCAATTGATTTGTTGTCTCTTTAGCTTCCTTGTACGCTTTTTGTATTCCTTCAATGATTTTCTCTGAATCTGTGGAAACCTTTATTTGAGCTTCAAATTGCCCATCTGTAGCTTCATTGAACTTTTTCTGCAAATCTGACAAGCTCTGAATAGTTTCCGTATATTCAGCATTAATCTTAATATTGAATTGCTTTTCAAGAATCTCACCATTAAGAAAATTCCGTATATCTACCGGCATCTCTTTAAATTGATCCAAGAAAGAACTTATATCCAAACCGATAGCTATTTTTTGAGCGTCACTCAAATTGTCTAAATTCCATCCGGCAGCTTGTAATCGTGACTTATATTCAGATATGAAACTCTGCATATCCGGTGATACTTCTTCCTCAAAAACACGTTTAGAGTTTTTCCATGCCTTCCGCAGCTGAAAAATATCATCCCTATATCCTCCCGTGAAGGGTAACTCATTATTCAAACTGGCTAATGCCTTGGGATATTCTTTGATTATATCCAACTGCTCTTTCAATGATTTGCCCGAAGCGACTTTAGCAAAATCATCATACTTGGCTATAACTTTCTGCATGGCAGTATAATACTCTATATAGCTACCAGCCATACGGTCTATAATCTTGTCTATCTGCTTCTCTGTCTTGATGTAGTCTTCAATATTTTCACTAAAGCTTTCGTCAAAATAACCATCAGTAGCATCATTCGCATATTCAGATGTACCTCTTATGGCATTCAACAATCTATAAGCCTCTTTTGTATCATTCAAAGCATTCCGAAGCAATATATATTGTTCTGCAAGGCTTTTAACCGTATTTCCTTCATCATCAGTCTTAAACGTTTCATTAAAAGTGTCTGCCCAAACTGGAGAATAATCCTTTAATGCTGTTTTCATTTCTTCAATAGAAGAAATCAGTGAAGCATCATTCGCCTTAAAAGGATCAACATCAGCAAATTTTTGAGCTTCTTTCGTTAAATTCTTGAAACCGTCTTGTGCTCTTGTTGTCAGCTCGGAAATACGCTCGTTCATTTCGTCAGCCTTTTGCCCGGACTTATACCATAATTCAGTAATGGCAAAAAGTCCAGCGAACAAATACATGTATGGATTGAACAAACCCTTAAAAGCAGTCCAAACTTGTTTGGCTCCATAACTAAGCATTGCCATTGCCACACGAGCTTTTCCAGCTGACATAGCCACTTGAAGTTCAGCTTTTGATATATTAAGTAATTGGGTAATATGTCCTGCCTGACCTGATTTAATTTTCCCAAGTGTTATCAACCTCAACGCTTGTTCTTTGTTCAATGCTCCACTAACAGCCAATGCCCTCCATTCTGCGGTAGTCATAGCATTTCTTGAAGCAATCAATCCTTTTTCAGCGGCAGTTAAAGTGCGGTAATTGGAAGCCATCACTAAATCCGCTGCTGTTTTCTGTTTAGCTGCGAGTGTTCCTTTTATTAATGTAGCATTTGCCACTCCCATGGCACGTGATCCTGCATAAACCGCAACCCGATATGTTCCAAACGCAGCTGTGGCCGCTGTTATAAAAGGTACAACTTCTTTCCAATTTTGAGCAAGGGTGGTAAGGCTTTCGGCAGTCCATTTCAATGTACTACCCGTTGACTCCGCAATATCACCAAGCATAATGTCAATTGCATCAGCCAAGTTCTTCCATTTGGACTTAACTGATTCTGAAAGAACTTCCTGCATGTTATTAAACATACCACCATCATCCGTAAGTTCCCAAAGAACATCTTTTACATCCTCAAACGTAACCTTCTTTTTCGAGATCATATCAAGCACTTCACCGGCACTGACAATACGGCCTTCCAACTTACTGAATCGCTCGGCCAGTTTATCCACCATAGGAATGTTCGCTTCCGTCAATTGTCGTAATTCCGTTCCTTTCAAGAATTTAGCAGCCTTTATCTGACCGTAGGCCAATATGATACGTCCCATATCAACACCTACACCGGCCGATATATCAGCCAGCCTTTTCATGGTATCATACAATTCATTGTATGGTATAGAATACGCGGAAAGTTGTTTGGCATACTGATTCAAGTCCATAACCCCGAACGGAGAAGCAACAGCCAGTTTCTTAATCTGATTGAATATGGTCGTAGCTTTGCCTTCATCTTGCAGGATAGAGGCCATTGCAATTTTCTGATTCTCCAATTCACCACCAATATCAACCACCGCACGTAAAAAATTTTGCGCCGCATAAATGGAGTATAATCCTAAAAATTCATTTCTTAGTTGTCCGACAATACTCAACTGACTGTTCATTGCTCCATTCATATTGAGAGTGGCTGTCATGTGCCGTCTTGCTGCATTGGCTGATCTCTCACGGGCATTAGCCAAATCCAGTTCCGCTTTGGCGGCACGTGCGGCTCTTTGTCGCGCAAGCTCACGTGCGGCTGCGGCAGAAGCCTCCGCTTTGGTTTGAATGGCTGCGGCTTTGGCGGCGCGTAAATCACTTGCTGTAAAGTTTGTATTCAACCCGGCGGCTTGCAAGGCGGCACGGACAGCTTGTGTGGTACTGGCCTTATCCACTACCACATTGATCTTAAACTTCTCACTTTGAAGCAAAGTCTTCATATCGCCAACCAACTTCTTCTTGTCAAAACCCACATCAAGTTTTGCCTGCAAGTCTTTGGTGATTTCCGCTTTCAATTTTTTACGTTGTTCCGCTGTCTTATCACGGAACAGTATATCAAAATATAAATTACCGAGATCAGCCATATATTATTGTGTTTGTGTTACTTATAATCATTAATGTTAATTGCTGTTTCTCCATTGCCATACTTATCTTTCCAGCGTTTGGCAGCATCCTCTATTTCGCTTACGGAAGGGGATTTGAAGTTCTTCGTATCGTGCTTCTTTTCCTTGTTGTCCTTGTCACAATCTGTAACCACAATAGACACATCCATTGCCAATAGTTCAATTTGTGCATTTGTAAGTACCCAATAAATACCAAACAAGGGCTTGCTTATTGGAATCCCAAATACTCTCAAAGGCTCTGTCAGCCACGGATAGGACTTGCCTATTTCCCACGTTTGTCCGTAGCTGGTTCGTGAAGGATATGCTCTGCTTCCTCTTTTGTCATTGTCATCATCGTGTCCTTCATCGCGGTCAGATATATGGTAGCAGTCAAGTAGTCTTCCACTGGAATTTTTTTTTTGCCGACGGCTATAACCTTCATCAGCTCATGATCTCCATATTGTTTGATATAAAAGAACCATCGCCACAAGAAAGGATAGAAGAACTTGATCTTCCAATATCCGTTCAAAATGATAGCGGCTGCACATTGGCAACTGATCTTATCATCATTCCCCGATTTCTGCATGGTACTGGTAAATTTGCGTATAGTCCCTCTTTTCAGCCATGAAATACCATATTTCTTTCCTCGGACTTCCACATAGTCCACACTGTCTTCCAACACATCATTCAATAGCCTTTCATCCTCCGGTGTAGGAAGTGTTATGTCATTCTTCTTTGTCATATTTTATCATGTTTTATACGAAAAAAGGTGGTGGCCGGTATCAAGTAGCTCACCACCTTTTCGCTGATATGAATTTTGCAAAGTGTTATATCCTAAGTTTTTTATTCGGACACTTTTTTACGTAAAATGTAAATAGAGGCACCCTTAGCATCATTCAACGGAGAAACAGATACATTAAAGTACCCCGGCTTATCCTGCTCGCTGACGAAGTTGCTATACCCCTCAACATTCGGTAAGAACAAGGCTGTTTGACGGTCTTCACTACGCATGAAGAGTCCTCCGATTACTTTCTTCGGTTCGATATTGTAACCTTCACCTTCATAAGTCTCACCATCAATGGTAGCAGTCATAGTCACCGTTTCCGCTTTCTTGTTCAGTAACAAGTCATTGATCTTTCCTGCCACGGAAGGTACTTGAAACTGAATATCGGAATCTCCAGC
>ULTJ01005413.1_pt1 | contig 12802 bp, 8 predicted proteins | sample 1957491 | NCBI WGS metagenome assembly ULTJ01 (sample SAMEA4835731, study PRJEB28245) | human gut metagenome | biome: gut microbiome; material: fecal sample | place: Denmark | collected 2008 | reverse complement strand
CCAGCCGTACCACAAGCGCCGGCTTCCTCAAATGTCAACAATTCTTCTTCAGGAACCGGACGACGTTCAACCTTCATGCCCATATCTTCCGCCAACTGCATCAAACTCTTGTTGGTGATAGACGGCAGGATAGAAGTAGATTTCGGAGTAATATATGTATTATCCTTGATACCGAAGAAATTGGCAGCGCCACACTCATCGATATATTTTTTCTCTTTGGCATCCAGATAGAATTCACACGCATAACCCAAATCATGCGCTTTCTTATTGGCACGCAGACTGGCAGCATAGTTACCACCAACCTTATAAATACCTGTACCCAACGGTGCTGCACGATCATATTCGCGGATGATGACATACGGATTGGTTGAAAAACCACCTTTAAAGTAAGGTCCTACCGGAGTTACGAATACCACAAACAGATACTCACTGGCAGGATGTACGCCTACCTGCGCACCGGTACCCACCAACAACGGACGGATATACAATGACGCTCCTGATTCGTATGGCGGGATAAAACGCTCGTTCAACTTAACCACCTTCAAAATAGCTTCTTTGAAGCGTTCGGTAGGAAGTTCCGCCATCAGAATACCACGACAGGTAGATTGCAAACGAGCCGCATTTTCTTCCAAACGGAAAATGCGCACCTTACCGTCTTTACCACGGAAAGCCTTCAGACCTTCAAATGCCTCTTGACCATAATGCAAACAAGTGGCTGCCATGTGCATCGGGATAGTTTCCTCGCTGCAAACTTCCAATTCTCCCCACTGTCCATTACGATTATAAATTCTCACATTGTAATCTGTCTTCATGTATCCGAACGGCAGATTAGCCCAATCAAGTTCTTTCATATCTCAAAGTATTAGTTACTTCATTACGTACAATTTGCAACAAAAATAGCTTTTATTCTTCACATTCTTGCTTCTCCGACAGTAATTTTTCAATTTCACGGTCGGCTTTAGTCAATTTATCGCTGCAAAACGCAATAATATCATTCGCTTCTTTTATCTTTTCTGCAAGCATGTCAATCTCCAACTCATTGTTGTCTATCTGACTGACAATCTTCTCCAAACGCTCCATGGCTTGGGAATAAGTTTCTTTTTTCTTTGTAGTAGGCATAGGGGGATTTACGATTTGACAATTTACTATTTACTATTTACTATTTACCATTTACGATTTGACGATTTACGATTGAAGTTAGTTCACCTTGATGAAGGCGGGTGGTTATCTCATCTCCTTCATTCAGCAGAGCAGCATCTTTCACCACTTTCCCATCTTTAAAAGTGATGCTGTAGCCACGGGCCAACTGCTTTTCCGGTGCAGCATCAGTAAGCCGTTGTTGCAGCAACTCCAGTCGATGACGATGACGGGACAAAGAGGAAGAAACGGCTTGGGAGATATCTTTCTTTGCCGTGAGCAAAGCGAGTTTCGCACCGGATATCCGTCGATAGGCGGCAGATGGAATACGGTTCTTATAATTTACGAGCTTGCGATGTTCCAGCGACAGCAAGTTTCGAGCCCCTTCCTGCAAACGGGTGGCAAGTAATTCCAGTTCATCGGCGGCATCGTTCATGCAATCTATCAAGTATTCAGCGGCGGCGGTAGGAGTTTTAACACGGGTATGCGCCACAGAGTCGAGCACCGTATCATCCCTTTCATGTCCGATACCGGTAATGATGGGCAAAGGAAACTGTGCACAAGCAGCAGCCAGCAAGTAGGTATCAAAGCCGGAAAGATCGGATGTAGCTCCACCACCCCGGATAATAACCACTACATCAAACTCCGGCAAACGGGCATTCACTTTGTCGAGGGCAGCCAATATGGAGTCTTCCACCCGGTCGCCCTGCATCAAGGCAGGAAATAGCTCTGTATAAAAATAAAATCCCCGTGAATTGTTTTGCAATTGATGGCAAAAGTCACCGTATCCGGCCGCCGTAGGTGAAGATATGATAGCGATACGTTGGGGCAAGCGAGGCATATCCAACTCCTTATTCAACGTCAGTACCCCTTCTTCCTCCAACTGTTTCAATATCTCCCTGCGCCGTCTTGCCATATCGCCCAATGTATAAGTAGGGTCGATATCCTGTACCGTAAGGCTATATCCGTAAAGTTCATGAAAGTTAACCGTCACCTGTACCAGTACCTTGATACCCGAAACAAAGGCTTGCCCCGTAGCCTCCTCAAAATAAGGCTTCAACAAGCGATATACATTTGCCCAAATCGTACCACGTGCTTTCGCTATCAGGCTATTGCTACGAGGATCTTTCTGAATGAACTCCAGATAGCAATGCCCCGTACTGTTGGTACGTACGTCGCTCAACTCCGCCTGTACCCAAAATTCATCGGGCAAGCATTGTTCTATGCTGCGACGCACCAAAGCATTCAAATCATATAAAGAGATTGCTTCCATAATCTAGAGAAATGAAGAATGATGAATGAAGAATTACCTTGCGGCATGCTTGCACTGCGCAGCTAAATTCTTCATTCTTCATTCTTAATTCTTCATTAAATTATTATACGCCTTCCACATATCCGGCACCCCGTATCCATAAATATTATCCGGGAAATCAGCCCGGTCGCCCGACCGACGTACCAGTTCAATCACTTCCTTGGCAGTGAGTTCAGGACGTGCCTGCCACAGACAAGTCACCATTCCGCACATAATAGGTGAAGAGAAAGAAGTTCCGTTCGCCTTCCCTTGAGTCCCATCGGTACGCATCACGTCGGAACCTTCGCCAACGGCCACCACATCAGGTTTTATCCGGTTATCCGCCGTATTGCCGATAGATGAAAAAGGAGCAAGAATTGCATTTTTATCAACGGCACCTACCGTCAACACGTTCTCAGCATCGCCCGGAGGAGTAGTCTTTTTCCAAGAGCCCATGCCCGAGTTACCGGCACTACACACCAGTATCATTCCCTTATCCGCAATGCGGGAAGCCTGGCGGGACATCAGCGCATGGTGTCCGTCCAAATCACGGTATTTATAATCTTTCGACTTATCATCAAACGTATAATATCCCAAAGAAGTATTCAGCACATCAACTCCTACACTGTCCGCAAATTCCACAGCCGCCGCCCAATAATCCTGTTCCACCAGGTGCTCCGTATATTCATCTTCACTGCGAAGCAACCAAAAAGAAGCTTCCGGCGCCGTACCTGTCATCACATTCGGTTGATTCATACCGATGCAGGAAAGAACCATCATGCCATGGCTGCTTTCCGCAAAAATATCCGCTTGCGGATTGACAAAGTCTTTCACACCCAAGATGCGGATATTCTGCATAGCGGTTATCTTGTCCGCATTGTGAAAACCGGCATCAATAACAGCAATCGTCATGCCCTGCCCCTTAAAACCGGCGGCATGCAGCTTATCACCGTTACTCAGTTTTATCTGCTCAATGGCCGGGCCATATATACTGTCAGGATATATTCTTGGCGTATTTATCACTGAATCGCGCATGGTTGCCATGGTCGGGAGACCGGTTTTCGGAGCCATCCAAACCTTTTCTGTGGCGCAGACAAAAGGCAGTTCGGCAATACGGTCTATCAATGTAGAATCGTTGCAAGATACAGTTACGAAGTTCTCCCACTTTCCCGTAACCACGATATTCACTCCCTGCCTACGGATTTCATCAATATATTGGCGGCACACCGGAAGGTCGGTAGAGTCTATCGCCAGACGTTGTTTCTGACGACGTGCTATCGCCTTTTCCGAAAGGAACGCCTCAGGTTGTTCCAGCGAATAGGTAGTGGCAGCCTTATCTCTCAAGCTGATACGATATTTCAAAGTGTCTTGTTGTGCCGATACACCTGCCGCAAGCAAAGCTAAGGCTACAATAGCAATCAAATTCTTCATTCTTAGTTCTTCATTAATTATCATTTATACATTCCAATTCCTCTCTGAGAAGCAATAAATGAACCTCCCACTACCCTCCTGCCTATATAAAACACGGCGGACTGCCCCGGAGCTATAGCAGAAGCTTCCTCCAGGAAGTGTACTAACAGTCGCCCGTCTTCCAAGCGTTTCACTGTACAAGGGATAGGTTTACTGCGATAACGTATCCTCACCGTCAAGTCTCCACTCCCGAATACTTCCGCCTCATCTATCAGATTTTCCTGTTCCACCAACATATATTCCGTTTTCAACTGCTCCACATCCCCCAACATAACGGTATTCTTCTGCGGATTAATCTTCAACACGTATGCCGGTTTGCCAAGTGCAATCTCAAGACCTTTCCGCTGCCCGATGGTGTAGTAAGGAAATCCTTTATGTTCCCCCAACTTCACCCCCTCGGAATTGACAAACCATCCCGGGCCTACTTCCTTATCAATTTCAGGAGAATATGTCTTCAGGAAATCACGATAATCTCCTTCGATAAAGCAGACCTCCATGCTCTCGCCTTCCTCCGCCTTCAGCGTATAACCCTTCTCGCGGAGATATTCTCGTACTTTCAATTTAGTATAAGTCCCCAACGGAAATATACAGCGCCTCAATACATCCTGTCCCAATCTCCACAAGAAATAAGACTGGTCTTTCTTATCATCGTCTCCGGCAACAATATAAATCTTATCATTCCTAGTCTCCAAGCGGGTGTAGTGTCCGGTAGCGATATACCGGCAACCCAGCTTATCCGCCCATTCGGTCAGAATGCGGAATTTGAACAACGGGTTACACATCACACAAGGATTCGGTGTCCGTCCCTGCCTATATTCATCAATAAAATTCTGAACAATAACATTCCGAAAACCTTCCCTTTCATCAGCCATATAGTGTTCAATGCCCATCTCTCCGGCAAGCTGGCGCGCCTCCACCGGTTCGTCTCCCCACACCCACATGGTGAGTCCCACTATCTCATAGCCTTGCTCTTTCAACATCAAGCAAGTAGCGGTACTGTCTATACCTCCGCTCATGCCTACCAATACTCGTTTTTCGGGTCTGTTCATTCCTCTGATATTCATTAAATGTTCATTACTCCAGTTGCTATCCTTTCTCTGACTTCACTATTTTCTTTTCTTCTGTTTTCATTATTATATTAAAAACAATGGGCTGACTAATGTTCCAAAGGACTGCATCAAATTGCTTTGATTTGCAAAAATACATGATTTCGAGGAGAAGAGACAGAAAAGGCATACCTTTTTTGCATGCCTTCACATTATACAGATATCTTTCCGCTAGTATTCAATGCTTTCTTTTTTATGTTTATTGAGCTAAATTAGGAATTTAGGGGCGTGTATTCTTAGAAAGAGACGAACACAGAGACGCAGAGATAAAGGAGGAAAGGAAAAGAGACTGGGAGTTGGCGACTACGTCGCGGAAATACCCTATATCCCACAACTCTCTTTTATCTCTCGCGAATTTATTGGCCTGAATCTCTTTCATCTCCAAATATTTCTCTAAAAGATTAAACTCTGTGTCTCTGCGTCTCTGTGTTCGTCACTAAAATATAAATTATCATTTATAAGGAAACGTGGTTTTCATCTTCTCTTCAAAGCGTTTATTATCAATAAGATGCCACTTTACTTTCTCTTCACTGTTAGTACAGTATCACTTTACCCGTAATAAAGTGCCACTTTACTACCGATACAGAGTTACTTTATCACCGATAAAGCGACGCTGTACTATCGATAAAGTGGCACTGTACAATTGATAAAGTATTGTAAAGCTTAAAGTTTCTGATAGCCAACGTATTGTATATTCCGCATAAAGCTTATAAATGGGAATTTAGGGAAATGAAGAATGAGGGTAAAAACTTACTGTCATACCTGCTGTCATAGTTACCCTCATAGCTAAAACTCCGATGAGCAGGAGGATACAGAATATTTATGAGGGTATGAGGGTAGAAACATCATAAACTTTTATTTTGAATCTCTTAGTTCAAATTACAAACAGGACAGTTTAGTAGTGTTATCTTTCGGGATATCAAATAAAAAAAAGGCGTATCGAAATAGAATGATAGGGGAGATTTCTATTTCGACACGCCTTCGTCATGTCTAAACCAACCGGATGATTACATGGGCACTATCGTAAATCCCCATTTATACTCCTGATTGGCGGGAATCAGATATTGAGGATCGGGTTTTGCACCCCAGCTGTCATATCCGCCCAGGCCCATCTGTTTCATATCGACACAGACCTCTACGAAATCTCTTGGCGTGATATCATTGATATGAGTTTGACGCGGCTTGATGTTTTTAGCGGTAGAGATATCATGTTTCAGTTCTTCCGCATTACGGTTGTTCCACTGATAATCTCTATTTACAGCATTCTCGCCATCGAAGTCTTCAACCGAATTACGCAAGGCATTGAAACCAATTGTATTATCAGCATAAATAGTGAGTCCCTTACCATTCTTCTTGCCTACGGACAGCCAACGGGTATCGGTGTGATGACCGTTTTCCTGCGGGCGTACGTATGGGAAGTACATCTGTTCTGCCGTACTCTTATAAAGGTCTACAGTGACACCCGAATTTCGGTCGATATAGTTTTCTTCAGGACCACGACCGAAATAAGTAACCTGATTCATTTCTACCGGCAAGCGGAAACGGATACCGATGCGGGGAACAACCAAGCCGGAAGATGCCTTATGCATATTTTCATTCCCCGGAGTATAAGTAGCTAGAACAGCGGCTTCCGAAGCTTCTGTTTTAGCGGCTTCAAGACCTGTGGGAGTAAACGTATAATCAGCTTTCACTACGCCGGACGGATAGATACGGTAGGTCACAATGTAATAGTTTCCGGCAGGCAAAGCGTATTTAGCTGTCAACACTGCATCTTTACCATCCATCTTGACATCGGCTTCCGCCACCTTGAAATCTTTGCTCGACTCTTTCCAGATTTGCAGACGTTTGGGACCCTGGTTACCATAGTCGTTATCGTTCGGTGCACGCCAAAAGTTAGGCTGAAGACCAAAGCCATCTTTGAAGTATTCCGTACCGTTCACTTTGTAAGAAGTTACCAGACCGGTAGCCTTATTGAATACAAACCCTACTTTGGAAGAAGCTATCTCCAGCAAATCGCCCTTGTCGTTGCAAGTCAAAGAAGGTCCATTAACTTTATAAGTACGTTCCAGAGGCGTGACAGGTAAGCAGAATTGCTCTTTGGCTATCTCATACCCGGCAGGAATACCAGCCTCAGGTTCAATAGTCGTCACGGCAAACTCTATAAAATACTCTGTTCCGGGTTTAGCTTTCAGTGTCAATCCGTTGACATTTACATTCAGCGGCTTGCTTTCCTGGGGTTCAACGTCTAAAGAGACTTTTCCACCACGAATAACCTTGCTGTTTTCTTTCACCTGATAAGTAATCAAATACTTCTTCAGGTTCGTAAAGTAAAAACGGTTGGTAACCGTAAATTCACCATTCATCCAGTTAGCCGGTGAAAAGGCAATGTTTTGATGTGCATATTTCACTTCGCTATAACCGGGATGCGGGGTACGATCGGGATTGACAACACCATTGCAAAGGAAGTTACCATCACTCGGCATATCCTTTCCGAAGTCACCGCCGTAGGCCCAATAAGGACGACCGTTTTCATCTTTCACCGCAATACCCTGGTCTACCCAGTCCCAGATATATCCGCCTTGCAGATTGGGATACTTATAAATCGCTTTCCACTGGTCCCAAAGACTACCGGTGGAGTTACCCATAGCATGAGCATATTCGGACGGAACAACCGGACGGTCGCTACCGTTCTTACCAATACTTTCCAACCAACCTGCCGACGGATATTGCGGCACATACATATCGGAATTCCACTCCCACTGCGCACGTTCGTAATTCACCGGACGGCCCATGATATCCTTATCCGCGTTTTTCAGCCACAAATAAGTCTGATAGAAATTATAACCGTTTCCGGCTTCGTTGCCCAACGACCAGAAAGTAACGGAAGGATAGTTCTTATTACGTTCAAACATATTAGTGGTGCGATATATATGAGGTTTCAGCCATTCGGGATTGTTACCCAACGAACCGCCTTTACGCAGGTCATAATACATACCGTGACTTTCGATATTGGCCTCATCATAAACATATAAACCGTATTCATCGCAAAGTTCGTAGAAACGGCGGTCTTGCGGATAGTGACACAAACGAACCGTATTGATATTGGCGCGTTTCATCAATTCGAAGTCTTTACGCATCAAATCCTCGGTCATGTAATGTCCCGTTTCGGGGTTATGCTCGTGGATATTAACCCCTTTCAACTTCAACGGTTGCCCGTTAATCAAAAGAACAACGTAATTCTTTCCATTGGCCGATTTTTGGTCTATTTCCTTAATCTCTATCCGACGGAAACCTACATTATAAGGCACTACTTCATTGACTTTTCCACCTTCCTTGACGATCATCATCAGTTTATAGAGATTGGGAGCTTCCGAAGTCCAGGTCTTTACATCCGGCAATTGCTGTTCAAAGTTCACCGTTTCCTTTTTACCCGGCTGAACGGAAACACTCTTTTCCGCCGTAGCAACAACTTTACCCGAACAGTCAACCAGTTCATAGCCAACAGTCAGACCGGCATTACTGTCCTCGCGGTTCTTCAGGTCAATAGCCAAACGGAAGATACCGTTTTTATAGCTATCATCCAAAGTAGAAGTTACGCGGAAGTCGTTTATAGATGCTTTGGGTTGAGAATAGAGGAATACATCACGCTCGATACCACTCATACGCCAGAAGTCCTGGCACTCCAGATAGGAACCGGTACTCCAACGGAAAATCTTCAGAGTAAGCACGTTCTCACCCGGTTGCAGGTAACGGTTGATTAAATATTCTGCCGGATTTTTGGAATCCTCATTGTAGCCGACCTCCTTACCGTTGACGTATACATAACAACCGGATTTGGCACCGGAAATATGCAGATATACATCACGTCCGTCCCAATCAGCGGGAACGGTAAAGTTTCTGCGGTAAACACCTACCGGGTTTTGTTCCGGCAATTGGGGCGGCTGCGGCTTATAAGGCATGAACTCATAGCCATGGTTGGTATAAATGGCAGTTCCGAAGCCTTGTACTTCCCAGTTTCCCGGTACTTTAATGTCGTGCCAGCCGGAGGTACTAACCGAGGGGTCGGTGATGTTGGCGGGAAGGTCTTTGTAACCATCTACAAAATAGAATTTCCAAGTTCCGTTCAACAATTGATAGTACGGACTGTTCTCAAACCGTCCGGTCATTGCCTGCGAGCGGTCTGCATAGGTCATAAAAGAAGTACGGGGATATTCAGTATTTACTGAAGTAGTCTGAATGTCCTTCCAGTAGGGCAATTCACTGTTTTCTGCCGATGCCTTCTGAGAGACACCCATCGTTGTCGCCACACAGAGCAGGCAACTCACTAAGCTTGCGGGAATGTCCAAAAATCTGTTTCTCATAAAAATCTATACTATTGGTTATTAGAATACTTAAACGAGCGGGATGGAACTCTTCCGTAGCCTTTCACCAGAATAGAATCCCGGGTTATCTCTACAATGGAATAAGCGTTCTGCTTCTCCGTTTCAATCATCCCTTCCTGTGTAATCATAGGAATACCCTTATAGTAACCAAATGCCCCGGCATGATGATGTCCGGAGATAACGGCCTTTACGCATGGATACCGGGATATGGTCTCCAGTATTTCCACATTATTCAAAGCCGTAAATTCGCTGAAGGGATAAAAAGGATGATGTGAAAACACCAGCACATTATTCTTATTCTTTTCACACTCCGCCAGTAAGTCGTCCAACCACTCCATTTGTTTCCGGCTGATACCCCCGTTCCATCTGTAGCCTTGTTTTCCCCCTGTCTGTTTTATCTTATCCAGCATTCCGGTTAACTCTTGTTCTTTTTCAGTTCCATTCACATTGGCATAAGCAGCAACTTCATTGGTGTTCAGCATAACAAAAACCCAATTCCCCTTCTTGAACCAATAATATTCAGAAGGCATGTCCAATTGCCGGTAAAGCACAGCATTATCAGTTACTTCTTTATAGTCGTGATTACCCGTAATGTGATAAACCTTATTATTCAAGCGACAAAGATAAGATTTTATTGTATTCAAATCACTATTCTTTCTATCAATTATGTCGCCCAAATTGATGGTGAACTGTACATTTTCTTCATTGAGGCAGTTTATACAGGTATCGAGCTTCAGTAGCGCCTCTCTATAAAACCGCATATTCTCTGAAGGGCAATCCGCATATTGCGTATCGGCAAATATGCCGAATTTCAAAGTTGACATGTCATCCTGTGCCGGTGTACAACTCCACAGCAAACTTATACATATAAACAATCCAATAATATTCTTCATGATATTTTATACTATTATATCAATAAACTATTATATCAAGTTACTGATAATCAACAATCCTATTCCAAATGAGAAGAAGAATCTGCAGACATAAACTTAAATGTTTACAGATCCTTCGCTCATTCGGAAAGAAAATACAAACAGGAAACTCCTATTTTAGTATCTCTTTATTTAAATACCTATTGACTTACTCTTTTATATCCGATTCACTCAATACTCCTTTATATAATCTGGCATATACAATCTTGCCGATAAACGAATTCTGTATAGAAGGGGTAGCTGAGTCGCGATAATCCCCCCCAATGCCAAACAAATATTCCGGTGCCAGATTTTTCTTCGGGAAATTAAATGTTCCTGAAACTTTAACTTCTTTCACTTTAATACCGTTCAGATACATCTTAAAAACCGTTTTATTATAAGTCACCACCGCATGATAATAAAGATCTTTTCCCAATTGGATAGGAGTTTGGAAATTATTATTAGGTAATACCCATTTATTATTTGCTCTGTAATAGAAAGCCAAATTATTATTGCCAGTTATTTCATATCCTAGACCTCCGCTTTCCATAGATGAGAAAGGATTCACTCCTCCATCAGGAGAGAATAAAAGTTCCATGGAAAACATTCCGCTCATGGCTTTACCAATAGCATCCTCTTGGCTATAAGGAATATAGAAGAAATTAGTTCCATCAAAAACCGCTTCATATCTACTGTATTGACTATTCCAACGTGTTGCTATTACATTGGTCTCACCTTGAACAACCGATAAAGAAGAAACAGTCTCACCCATATTGGTAGCTACGCCATTTTCTGCAAATTGTACATCCATCACGAGTTTTGGAATTTCTTCATTGGGAAAACCAATAATAAGTACGGTCAGATGGTTGTACTTCTGTATTTTTTCCATAATATCCGGTTCATTATAATAAATTCTATAGTTCCAAGAATATTGTTTTACCGGTCTATTATTAACTTGAGCATTTTCAAAATTTGTCTTTATCACCTGATAGACATCAGAGTCAAAACTAATTCCATCGACATTATTTTCTTGCATAGTCTGTAACCACCCTTCACAGATTTCTTTCTGTTGTTCTACGGTTTTTCCAACTAAGCTACTCCAGGTAGAATAGAAACTTACATGCCAGCCATCGTTGGCGAAAGAGGTCAGATACTGAATGTAACGGCTTTCAACCAAAACACGATCCTTGATATTGTATTTTTCATCTAAACGGATCAATGTTTCACGAATAATAGCTTCATTTTCATCAGAATTGAGATCTTTGAAATCAAGCCATAAAAAGTTGAAATCAGGTTTCATGGCAAGAAGATCATCCATATATTCTTCAAAGGTCTGTCCTGTAGAAGTTTCCAACTCATGCCCTATCATCAAGACGGGATTACCGCTCTCTTTGGAAACATGGATATCCACCTCAAAATTACTGATACCATAATCAACGGCATCTTGCAGCTTCACAATATCATTACACTTATGAGCTCCCAAAATCATGGCATCTCCAAAGCCATCGGCAATAGAGGCCGTTCTTGTCTGAGGACCTCCATCCACGACATTTACCAATTCGGAAGAACAGGATGCAACCATCATTGCACCCAAAAACAAGCTAAATACATACTTCAATGTTTTCATACAATATAGTTTATTAAGTTATTAATTCCATCCCGGATTGTTTGGTTTCAAATCCGGATTTCTCTCTATTTCAACACCCGGTACAGGCCACAACATATCTCTGTCGTTAAAGGTACGAGTCATCATTCTCTGCCCTGTTGCTCCGTATACGTCACCGGGAAGTACATCTTTGGCAATGTCCCAACGTCGGAGGTCGAACCAGCGATGTCCTTCGGCAATCAGCTCAACGGCTCTTTCATGTTTGATACGTTCGAACACTTCCGCTTTGGTAGTGGCTTTCAACCATGCCTTGCCGCTATTGATGTCAGGCATATTGGTAGATGGGCGTCGACGCACTTTATTGACATATTCCACAGCGGTAGTTTGGTCGTCCAGTTCATTCTTACATTCGGCATACATCAGGTAGACATCTGCCAAGCGAATCAACGGGAAATTGATAGGAGTATCTTCTCTGTCATTGATCGCACCGTTCATATTGCCCACGGGAACGAACTTCCTGAAGATATAAGACTCTCTTCGATTAGTACCCACACGGATAAATCCGTTCTTTTCATTAGGAGTTTCATTTCGGGCAATCACAAACTCACATGTTTTAGGAGCTTCATTTACCCACCCGTCATAAGTAGTATAAGGCATAATGATTGTTTGCATCATTCGCGGGTCTCGCTGTTCATACATAGCAAGCAATTTATCCCTGTTCTCAGGATATGCTTCTATGGCTTCACCACCTTTTGTCAACGTACATACATAGGTTTTATCTTTCACCTCATTACTGGTGGTGAAACCGGGAATCACTTCTTCCCAATCGAAAGGACGGCCGTCTTTATATTCGTACATATCCACTAAAGTCGCGGAAGGAAGCGCAGAAGCCCAGTCAC
>ULTJ01064152.1_pt1 | contig 12811 bp, 24 predicted proteins | sample 1957491 | NCBI WGS metagenome assembly ULTJ01 (sample SAMEA4835731, study PRJEB28245) | human gut metagenome | biome: gut microbiome; material: fecal sample | place: Denmark | collected 2008 | reverse complement strand
GTCAGGAATATAAAAGAGAAAACGGACAATGGCAATCTTGCGCGCCGGTCGGATACTTAAATATATCGAAAACAAAAACAACTGCGGCAGATATTATCATAGATGAAGAGAGAGCACCAAAGGTTAAAAGACTTTTCGAAGAATATGCCAAAGGCGGACGAACCTTGCAAGACATTACCAATCTAGCCAGAACCTTGGGATTATCTTCTAAAATGTGTCGTGTAAATAAAACAATCAGTCGCGCTCAGGTGCAGAATATCTTAAAAAATCCATTTTATATAGGATACTTTATCAATAAAGGCAAAACCTATAAGCATAACTATCCGAGATTGATAGATGAAGAATTATTCCGCATTGTCCAGGATACAATGGAAGGACGGAAACGGGCGCCGAGTAAATTATATTATGGCGACAAGCAATATATTTTTACAGGTTTAGTCAGATGCGGATGTTGCGGCAGTTTAATGACTTGTGAAACTAAGGTAAAAGACGAAAATCACTCTTATAATTATCTTAAATGCAATAAATTACGCTCAAAATGCTCACAAAAACCGGTTAATGAAGCAAAAATCCTTGCCCAACTTGAAAACGAGCTTTGCTTACCTATGGACATCAATGACGATATGTTAAAAAACATCAAATCGGAAGTTAAAAAGCGGCTTAAAGAAGAAAATATCAATACAGCCAATCTTAAACGTGACATTACAATAAAGCTGCATGACCTTGACGAACAGATAAAAACCTTATTTCGTGGATATATTCAAGGCAAATGCGATGAAAAAATGTATAATGAACTCAAAACTGAAATTGAATTGGAAAAAGAGAAACTGCAAAAAGATATGGACAGATACCTTGAGATTGACACCGAAACCGATGAAACCTTGGTAAATATCGCTGAAATCGCTGCAAATGTTGGAAAATTCTTAAAAAGTCCGATTATTTCGCAAAAAAGAGATATTTTAAATCTAATCTTATCGGACTGCAAAACAGAAAGAAAAAATCTTTGTTTTTCAATAACTAAACCATTTGATAAGTTGCTAAAAACACCTGAAATCAACAAATGGTGCCGCTAGCAAGAATCGGACTTGCGACCCCACCCTTACCAAGGCGGGCAACCGTGTTGTTACTTTGTTGTTTTTGTATTGTTTTTTTGTGTTTGTTTTAACGGTTGCCCAAAATTTGCTTATTTAATCTTATTTAGCTCATCAGCCATGTAGTCGACTTTTAATGCTACATATCTTTTTATCATGTCAGATTTTTTCCATCCGCCAAGCCTTCTTAAAGTTTCCTCTCCCATTCCGTTCATAATGCACCATGAAGCCCAGTGATGCCTCCAGTCGTGGACTGTAAAATCCACAATTCCGGCTATTTTACAGGCGGTGTTATGAGTTTTGCTTAGTGGATTTCCGCCTAATTTTCTTGTGTCTTTATAAGGCTTAAATCTTATATTCAGAAATACATGCCCTTCTGGATTATAGCAATTATGGTCTGTTTGACGTTTTTTGGCGAGAAGTAAGGCTTTATAAGTCCTATTGTGCATAGGTACCGTTCGGTCTTCGCCGTTTTTTGTTTTTCGGTATCTTATCGTTTTTCGGTCCAGATCTACATCCGACCAAAGCAATTGTAATGCTTCTTGAGTTCTGCATCCATTAAAACAGAGCATTATAGCTATAAGCCTTACATGAAAAGGATAAGCCAATAACAACCTTTCTCTTTCCTCGATGGTATTCAGAAAGCGAACTCTTTCATTATTGTATTTTGGCTTTTTTATTTCTGGTACTGAATAGTGGTATTCATTTTTTCCATAATTCAATATTGCCAAAAATGTTGTTCTCAGCCTGTCAATAGTTGATGGTTTATTATTTTGGGCTCGTCGTTCCGGTAGTATAATATTTTTCCAAGCCTCTTGTAATTCATCTATTGTTATATTTTCGAGTTCTAAAAGTTGTTTTATTCTACCCAGTTCGTTGTTGCTTATATTTCCTTTGTTGGTGATATAATCTTTTGCTATATCTCCAAAAGTTATTTGTTTGTTGTTTATTTGCTTGCCGTACAAAAGCTCATTTCTTATTCTTTCTTCTAAGCTACTTGCGTATTCTTTAGCTTTTTGTTCATTATAACATCCGCTAGAGTGTTCGAGGACTTGCCTCGATTTATTGCCAACTTTAACCGTTCCTCGGACATAGTATATTTTTCCTCTTTTTCTAATCGATAGCATTTTGTGATATACTCCATGAATTGATTTACGGTTATTGTGTTATCTACAGGTTTAATCCCAATTTTTTTGAGTTGATTTTTGAAAACTCTTTTGGGGTTTTTGAAGCCTAAAAACTTTTTTTTAATCTGTTCGAGAGCCTCGTCTATGGTTAAAATTTCAATTGTCATAATTTTCTCCCCTCAAGTCGAATTCGTCCCCGATTTGGCGGAGGGTTGCTGCCAGATGTAAAGTAAGCCCGACAATGAACTCCGCGGATTTGTCTTTCAAAAGCTCTTCCTGCTCGTCGCGGGTGAGGTCGGTGAAGCACAGGTCTTCGTATTTGTCCCCTCGTCGGACGCGGAAGTAGCAGCCGTCAAGATTTCTTTTTATCATTATTTTCTCCTTATCTTTATGCCGAACTCGTGGCCGTTGACCATAAATTCGGTGGTAAATACTTTTTCCGGAAATTCGCTTAGCCGGGCGCAGATGATAGCCAGCAAGTCGGCAACGGAAAAATCGTGCTCATCAAAAAAATTGCCAATAGCGTCAAAATCTTCGGGCTTTGCAAGTTCATCCCATATTTTGTTTTTCTCTTCCATTTCCGCCAGTTTCAGCCGCATAACTTCGTTTTCCATACAACAACAGTAATACCGGTGTTCGGCAAGCTCCTCTTGTATAGCTTTGTATTCATCATAAGTGGGGACGGGAGCGAGGATTTGTTTCACGTCGTTGTTTGTGGTGTAATCCATCGTTATTTCTTGAGGTTTTCCTTTTATAAAATAAGCTCCATGGGCATAATCGATACAAATTTCTCCACTTGTTAGCTTAATGTAATAAAACTTGTTCCAGTCAAGCTTTCCTGCTTTCCACTCCTCTGTCAGTTCTTCCGGTGTCTTAGTCATTGCTTTACGCCGATCGTTTTAATTATCTGCTCCATTAGTCTTTTTTGGAGGTCTGTTTTAATGAAAGTTTTTCGGCTGCAACATCCACATTGATAAGAAAATTCGTCTTCATTTAATAAAAAGCTTCCATTTTCAGTATCGTAAACATAAAAACAACCAAACTTTTGCCAACCGTATTCTTCTGCTAGTTTATCCATCATCGTTACCTTTCAAAAAAGTTGCCCGGGATTTCCCAGAACTCCTTACTCAAGCTCCGCCTTATTCGGCATATTCAGGCGGAATCCCGCGGGGCGCCAATGCCGCAATCCGGGTTAATTCCAGTTTATCCCCCGGCGCGTCCTGCCTTATTGAGTATTCGGCAGCACCCCGAATTGTCTTAATCCTCGTCTTGTTCCTCGCCAATATATACAACTTCAATAAAACTGGTGGCAACATCGTCAACGTCCCAATCACAAGTTGAAACCTTATCTATTGCCAACTTTTTCGCCTCTTCTTTGTTGTCCGCATTAACGGTAATAGTTGCACTAACATCCGCCGTTGCGTTTAGGTAAACCGAGAATCTCCGCTTTTTCGTTATTTCGCGCCCCATAGGCTCTTCGTAGAGTTCCCAATCATCCGCTGTTATTTCGTTAGGCTCAATAAAATAAACATCGCCATATTCATCTTTTGCGTAAACTCCAGATAGTTTAATATACTTTCCGTCTCTCCAATCCTTTCTTCTAATCTTAGCCCCTTTTTTGAACTCGGGCAGAAGTTCTTCTAAATATGACATTAGTCTTCCTCCTCCTCTTTTACTTTTCGCCAAAACAGTGCTTCCTGTTCAGTTCCTGAACAATCCCCGCTTTCGTTCAACGTCCATAAATCCCACTCTTCAAACTCGCTGATTGTGGTTGAATTGTAAAACCTATTTTGTAGACTATCGGAAAATTTTCTGTGCATTTCAGAGGCTTTGTTTTGGTAGTATTGAGCTTTACTTAATAATTTTTGCTCGTGCCGTGTTAATCCATATTTTTTACGCATTTCTCAATCTCCTTTAATGCTTGCTGGGCAGTTTTATAGCCGGCGGTTTGCAAATAAGCGCTAACTTTTATGCGGCCGTTATAGAAACAATCATCCCAACAATTAGAATTTGCATAATATCTCAAAGCCTTAACAGCAATTGAAAGCTTTTTCTCTAATTCAATCTCTCGGTCGGTTTTAGTCATTTTACACCTCATTAAATTCCTTTAAGTTGACGGCTTCTTGCCAGGTCGGATATTCGGCGATTTTTCTATGAAATAGAAAATTCTCATTTTCCTCTTTCAAATCATGATTTTGAACATATCCATCAGGATAAACAACTGACATGTGTCTCAGATGAAAGATTTGAGTGATTACAAAAATTTCTCCATTTTGCTGTTTGTAAATTTGTCCGACTTTAATCATTAAAACCTCCTATCAAATCGAATTGGTCGCCGATCTGGCGAAGTGTCTCAGCCAGATGGATAGCAAGCCCCTGTATGTACTCCGGGGATTTGTCTTTCAAAAGCAACAACAGCCCTGTCAGGTCTTTTCATTATTTTTTTGACGTGAACGAGGCTTCCGTTCATCTTCCACACATCGCCAACTTCCGGTCTCTCTGCGCTCATCTCAATAAATCTCCGTTTTCGTGGATGTTTCCGACGATTTCCGCTAAGTCGCAACCGCTGATCGGATAGTTTTTGCATCCCGTATTGAGAACGAATTTTCCGGCATGCCATATAACTTGATAATAATGAATACCGTTCTTCAGAATATCTCCCTCATAAATAAGGTTTCCGTTCTTGTCCTTTAAGCCGGTGCATTGTTCAGGTTTTCCGTAATAACCGCTATGGAGTTCAGGTAGTTTCTCGCCAAGCTCCATATATACATGCCCGTCAAATTCGTTGTTTTTGAATACCGGCACACGAAATTTTAATCTATCGTTCATCACTCCTCACTTTCCCAAAAGGAGAAACGCAAAAATGAAAGGCAAAAAAATAAAAGCCAGAAACAAACCCGTTCTTAAGGGCATTTCTATTAAGCATTCAACAAACTGTTCCATCATTCCTCACTTTCATGTATTTTAATATCTGTTGCCGTGTTAGCCTGTGTTTTATTATTGCCGAGAGTGACATTAATGCGAGTTATAAGGTCATTAATGTTGCTTCCGTTGCAATCTGCCACGCCGTAAGCCCTTAAACAGCGGACACAACCGTCGCACTCCTTCAGCAGGCTGCGGAGATTGTTGTTTTCGTTCGTTAACTCTGCAACAATTTCTTCGCCTTCCTTTTTGGCCAGACTGTCAGATTCAAGCTCTTCGATTTCCTTGTTTGTAACGGCCTGCAAGTTTAACAAACGCTCATTTTCTGAACTTAAGGTTTTGATTTTTTCGGTAAGTTCAATAAAATGGTCTTTTTCTTCCAAAAGCTTCTTGATCCTAGACTTAAGCTTGCTGATTTTGTCAGGATAATTGCCGTTAACCTTTATTCTGTCGTATTTTTCGGCCTTTTTCCTGAGGTCAGCAAAATGGTTATAGGACGGGATGGGGGAAAGAACTTCGCTGATTATATCTTTCGGATACCCGAAAAATTCTTGTGAAGTTTTGTAAGGTTCCTCCACTTCATCATCGTATCTACACCAAGTCTCGAGTTCAGCTATAGGTGTTTTCCCGTTTTCAAGACGGATATAATACAATCCGTCGTCAAGTTTCTCGTCCTGCCAGTTTGATGTTAATTCTTCGAGGTTTTTGGTCATTTGTTTGTTTTCCTTTCTATTTCTAAAATTTTGGTTCCTATATATTGTGGTATCGGGACACTGACGGCGTTGCCGAGAGCCTTGTAGCGGGCGGTATCCGATATTTTTTTACCGTCGGTGCCGTATTCCGTCCATCCATCAGGAAAACCCTGCAGGCGCTCACATTCCAGCGGTGTGAGTCTACGGATGGCTTGTCCGTCATAAAGACCGGGATTATCGCACGCGGTCAGCGTAAATGACGGTTCGCCGTTTTCCTTGAATACGCGGTCGTTTTGTTTCTTGTTGACGAAGCGTGTCGAGATGACAGGACATACTATGTTATTCTGTTGAACTGACGTATGCTGTTTATTCTCAATAATGAACGATCCCTGGTTTCTTGCCTGATTGTAGCGGGCTGTAATGGTATTCGTATATTGTCTTTGTATTTCATCAGTCGCGCTGTTGCTGCTTTCGAGAGGAAATATTTGTTGTCCGGAGTTTCCTCCAAAATGTCCGACAAAATACAGTCGTTCACGATTTTGGGGTAAAAACCAGACAGTATTAACAAGTTGCCATTCGCAGGCATAAAACCCAAGGTCGGCAATTTTCCGCAAACATCTGACAAAGTCCTGTCCCCGGTTATTTGTAAGCAGGCCTTTGACGTTTTCAAAGATAAAATAACGGGGGCGCAATTGTCTGACAAGCCGGATCGCTTCAAAGAACAGGCCGCTTCTTGTGCCTTCAAGACCTCTTCGTTTGCCAGCAATTGAAAGATCCTGACAAGGGAATCCGAAAGTGATGAGGTCGGCTTTGAGGTCGGAAACATCTCTAATTGTTTTGACATTGCCCAATTCCTTCGCACGAGGAAAGTGTTTTTTATAAATGTTAATTGCATTTTTATCAATTTCGGAAAACCAATGGTTTTCAAACTCAATACCGGCCAGTTTCAGGCCTAAAGCGAAGCCGCCGATGCCGGAGAAAAGGTCGATATAATTAATTTTTACCATTGAGTTTCCTTTCAAAATCTGGCGGAGGGGCAAGGATTTGCACCTTGCATAGAACGACCGGATGAATTGCAGCTATCTCCGGACGCAGCTCTACGGCGGTTATTTCATGATCGTTTCCCCACAATTTGCGATTTCCGCCTATGCCGGCATATAAATTGAGTATTTTCATTGTCTTCCTTTATCGTCGGGGCGGGTAGCCGCCCCGGGGTAATGTTGTATTACTTTTCTTTTTTCTGTTGTTCTTCTTTATATTTTTCTTCGATGATCAGATCATCCAAGTTAGATAATACTGATGTTAGTTGTGCAAGGTCGGTTATGTGGATAAAATGAGTTTGGAAATAACCCCATGAATAAGAGAAATATTCTATTTTTTCATTATTTTTGTGTATTCCGTTTGGTACAGGAAGTTCATAAATCACTAGATAGCCTTTATTCAGACAACGGCAAACAACTTCGTTCCAAAATTCTTCTTCCCGTTCATCATCATTGTCAAATTCTTCATTGTTATTGTATTTTTCTAGAACTCCGTCTTTTAGTGTCCTGTCACTTATTATGTTTTGATTAACAAAACTGTCGATAATATCATCTTTAAGGTCGTTAAAACTTCCTTCTATTTTTGGAAGATCGCAGCAAGGAATAATATTGCAGCGTCCCATGTATTCTTGTCTTAAGTTTTTCAATTTTATGTCCATCTATTTTTTCCTTTCAAATTGGGAGGGGCAAGGATTTGCACCTTGCATAGAAACCATCAGCATACGGCCGCAGTTTCCGCGCTTAGTCTTTTTTTCAGCCGTATTTCGCGCGTCTACCTTTTCCGCCACCCTCCATAATATCAGGCCTTTTAGCCGCATGCCCGGGCGGTTCTCGGGAGAAAACCCTCAAAAATCCATCGGAACGTCGTCAAGATATGCCGGCGGTTCCGGGGCGTCATAAGATTGCGACGGATAGTTTACCACCGAGTGCGTTTTATTTTTTCCGTCTTTCTCTTCTTGGATTCCCGCCGTCAGCTGGTTATAAGTGCGGACACAGAGTGCAGCCACTTTCAAAAGCTCGTCCGGGAAAAGGCTTAGACCTTGCCGCTGCCACTTATCTGTTCCTTTGTCTTCCGGCTTTTGCCAGGAACGCTGGATATTAGCCGAATACGTGGTATGCAACTGTCCGTCTTTAATGTTAACCTCTTGCTTTTTGAAAATAGCCACCGACAAGCCTCGGTCGCGGTTGCTGATGAAAAGTTTGTTTTTGTTTTCTTCGTTCATTAGTAAAACTCCTGATAAAACTGTTTAATGCCTTTTAAGATTTCCTCATATTTTTTGCCCTGGCCGCTGCCGATAACGCCGGCCATATCCATGTCGCGCATCAGCATGTCAATTGCCACCCGAGCCTGTTCTTTTTTTGCTTCCGACCAACTGCCCTCAACCAGCATACTGTCTTTTTTCTTCACAAGACCTGCAACCCGCTTGTAATAGAGCCTTAGGCTGTCGTAGTCGCCAAAACTGGCACAACCGGACGTCCAAAAACATTGCAAAAGTGAATGAAACAGGTTGTTTTGCTTTTGCGTTTTCCAAGCCGCCGGGGATTGCAGTTCAAAATAAATCTGGTCGCCCTCTATCCGGTCGATTTTGGCCAGAGCTGCCGGCAATCCTTGGAATATTTTGCGGGCATATTCTTTGGTGATCTGCATGGCTTATACCCTGTAATCTTTCATAACGCTTCCTTCCGGAATAAAGTCATCGATTGCCGACAGCCGGTTGTATTCTGCCATGATGTTATCATACCATCCGGCAGATCCGGCTGCTTTCAGGTCATGAAGCAGGGCGTTGATGCTGTCAATAACCGAGCGTTTTTTCAGTTCTTTCTGCTCTTTCAGGTAGGACAGTGCGTCGTTATAGCGCTCCTCCAGCGTTTTTTTAGGCTTGGATGCAACATATTCTGCGCCGGTTTTAATTGCGGTATTAAGTGCTTTTGTCTGCGCCATTTTTTCTGCCGCCGCGGCTTTTTCAAAAGTTTTGTTATCCTCATCTTTATTCAGAGCATCGGCGTCCTTTGTGTCATCAATGGCTAATAAACCATTGAGTGCATACTTGCGCGCATAAGAAGATGTTGCTCCCGTGATTTGGGCTTCATCCATCCCTTTTTTTGTTTCCGGTTCGCGTGCCCAAGCGGTATTTTCGACAAACTCATCCCCAGATAAAGCAAGGCGTGCTGTGGCCTTAACATAAAACCGGTTTCCCAAAGAAACGACTTCATCGGATACGGTTAAAACACACCCGTCAAGCAACGGTTTAACTGCCTCAAGGATGTCTTCGCATGATCTGTAATTATACCCCCCAAATTTATTTCTCTGGTTCTTAGGGGCTTTCAATGTCTTTTGAATTCGTCCCAATTCTTCGTAAATACTCATTGTTTCCTCAATTTCTTAAATTAAAAATATTCCTGCTATTGACAGCCCAAGAACGAAGGCGATGGCAATATCGCCGGCGTTAAGCTTGCGGGCAGGGGCTTGGTAATTTGCCCCGAAGCGGGCTTCCAGCCTGTCCATTTGCGTGTCGGTTAACAGCATTCTCATTGTTCGTCCTCCTTGTCTTTTTCTGTTTTGATGAAATCATCCGCAGCGGCAAGGAATTCCGCAATTGCCTTGTCCATGTCTTCAAAAATTCCCATTGTTTCCTCTCCTTAAGCAGCCAGCCACTTGTCACAGCCGTTTGATACGGCTTGCCGTGCGTTCAAAATCTCAATGTCAAAATCCGGATCGTCTGCATCGATTTCTAACTTTTCCGCAAGTTCCAAATCGTCCATGTTGTCGATGTGTTCTTTGAAGCTGCAAACCAGATTGATCTTGTCAAAGTAGGTTGCTGTTTCCTCATAGTCCCAAAACAGGCGATTCAGTTTTGATTTGAGATTTTTCATTTTTTTGACCTTGCTTTGTTTTAAAGATATCCGTAAAAAATATTTCCGGCACCGTCTAACCATAGCTTATCTTTTCCGGCAATCTCATCATTGGAACACTCAACATAGTTCTCGTCTGGAGCTTCGTTGGCGACACAATGAGTAATTTGTGTTGTTTCGTAATTTCTTGTGATGAAGCTTATATTTTTGAATGTTTTCATTTTTTGACCTCGTTTGTTGTGTTTATATAAAAATAGATATACCAAAAAAGGTATAAAGTCAATACCTTTTTTGGTATTTTTTGATAATTTTAATTGCAAATTTTTAATTGTTTGATTTTTAATAAAAGATTTTTTATAATCAAAAATTGAGGTTGTTATGAAAAAACTACTTTTAGTACTTTTGTTGTTATCGGCATTGCCAGCAGAAGCAAAGCACAAAATGCCGGAGAAATGGTATCAGAAGCAACTTTGCGATGGTGCGCAGGAAGTGCGGCTAAGTGATGGAACGCGAGTCGATTGTTTGACTGATGAGTTTGCGGTGGAGTTTGATTTTGCACCAAAATGGGCAGAAGCAATCGGTCAAAGTTTGCATTATGCCAGAATGACAGAGAAAAAGCCGGGCATCGTTTTGATAATTGAGCACCGGCGATGGATGAAATATGTTGAGAATATGGCGGACTTATGCCAAAAATTAGGAATCACTCTTTGGTTTGTGGAGAATTATTGAGAGTAGGCAATAGAGCGACAAAGGTAGCATATCGCCAAAGAAACATTAAGGTCCTTTAATAATTAAACTTACAATCGGCTCCTTAAATTCTCCGCAGTTTGCAGATATTGGTTCACCGGCCCAAACTCTAGATGCAAATAAAAAACATATTAATAAAATTATTTTTTTTCATATTATAACCTTTATTTCATAGGTTGACATTTTGCATGATAAGCAGATTGATATAAAGCATTATTTTTTGAATAAAAAAGCAATTTTTTTATCTTGGAATAGGTAACCATGTTTGACACGCCGGGATCCAAAATATTAACGCATGTGATTAAATTCTTGTTGTTTTCAATAATAACGCAAGGCATCGTTTCGTTAGCGGCAAGCATTTGTGCTGTTTCGCCGTTCCACTGAAATATAACTTTTTCAGCTGAAAAATCTATTGGTGCATATTTATTGTTTATATTCAAAATAACCCCCTCCATTTTTCCACACTCTACTGTTTCAGCAAAACACGGGGTCGCTATAATTTGCGCTATAATTAAAAATAATATGATTATGATCTTTTTCATCTAACCTACCTTTTCGGCTGTTAATGTATAAATAACTTTGCCAACAATTGGGATTTCTTCTAAACTTGTTGGCGGCAAAGGGGGATAATTCTCATTATCCGAAAGTACGTTGATACTGTTGCCGAGCCCGCATTGAATTCGTTTGACGGCGAGGCCGCCGGCCAGGCGGAGCAGAAAAAGCCCGTCCGAATCGGGAGAAATGCGGCTTATGTCAACAAGCACCCAATCGCCCTCTTTTAGAGTTGGTTCCATCGAATCGCCTTTAACTTTGAGCATTTTTATATTTTCAGGCGCAGACATTGTTATTTGACGGAAATCAACCAAAGGCATAAGCCATTTGCCGGATATATTTTCGGTTAAATTTTCAATACCAGAACCGCAACAGGCGGTTGCATCCAGCATGTCAATTGATATGGTGTCAATATTTTTTTTTCGTAAATTGCTGATAAATTTCGTGGCCTGATCTATCAGAACGGAAATGCCATCCGAGTGCAGAGGGAGATTATTTGTTGAAAGGTCTATGTCTGTCAACTCTTGTTCCGGTACTTCGAGAATTTGTGCTAAAATTTTTCGCTCTTTCTCAGGAAGGCGAACCGGGGTGTTATATCGTAAGAATTTATGCATAAAAGCCGGACTGTTCGGACGTAAAGTCAGTGATATACTGTTCAATGTCAGTCCTTTTTTTTCAATCAATTCATTTATGTGTTTTCTAACTTCGGCGGCTGTTGTCATATTTTCCTCCTTTTTTCTATTATACCTAAAAAGGTATTTTTTTACAAATAGAAAAATAGGTATTGACTTTATACCAAATTAGGTATTATTTTATATCAAAAAGGAGATAAAATGCTTTTAGAAAAATGCGAAAAATTCCGAAACAAATATAAAATTTCTAAGGCGCGTTTTGGCGAAATGGTCATGGGGAGCCCGAAATTTATTTTTGATTTGGAAAAAGGACGGGAATGCCTGCCCAGGACTGAAAGAAAAATTTTAAGATTTATGGAAGAGTACGAGAAAGTACAAAAAGGTGCTGAAGACAGAAATTCTTGAATTTCATTTAATCAACCGCCGCCGGGTTTTCCGGTCGGCTTTTTTATTAACAAAAAGAAAGGAAACAAAAAAATGAACAATAACGAATTCGGCGCAAAATTGGCGAAAGAAACTTTAACCGGTGACATCGCCGCTTTTTTGATTGACCGGCTGCGGCAATTCCCGAAGCCCTATCAGCAGATGAGCGAGAAGGAGCAGGGCGAGCAGATCGAGATGGCTAAAACCGCCGCGCGGGAGTTGGTGAGCAAGGCCGTCGGCATTGTCGCTTCCGGCGGGCGGAAGACCGTGCAGGCCGAACTTGGCAAAATCACCGTCGACAAAGGTCTGAAATGTGAAATTAAGGCCAGCGTTGCTTATGCGGACGAGCTGATTGCGGTTGCCGGCAAGCCGATTTTAATTGTTACGAATTCGGATGACGAATTTACCGGCGGTGAGAACAATCTGAAAGCCGACCCGGATCAGCGCGAGATGTTTAACGCCTGCAACTCCGAATATCAGGACGCAGACGGCGAAGGCGTGCCGGATCCGGTAGCGGCAGAAGTCCCGGCTTTGGAAGACCACTCGGTCGTTGATGCCGAGTTTGAAGAAGTCGAGGATTCGTTCCGCGACGACAACGACGCGGCTTAAGAAAAGGCAGGGCAAATGACGGCGGTTGTTGTCAATATTCCCGGGCAGCCGGTGCCGAAAGGGCGCCCGCGTTTTACAAGGGGCGGGTTTGCCTATACGCCGGACAAAACCCGGAAATATGAA
>ULTJ01023313.1_pt1 | contig 12834 bp, 10 predicted proteins | sample 1957491 | NCBI WGS metagenome assembly ULTJ01 (sample SAMEA4835731, study PRJEB28245) | human gut metagenome | biome: gut microbiome; material: fecal sample | place: Denmark | collected 2008 | reverse complement strand
AAACACTTCTTTTTCTAATATGTCCTGTTAAACTTCTATTTCATTGTCACTCTATTTGATTACTTGTGCAAATATAATGAATTTATGATAAAAACAATAATCAAAAGTGTAATTTATAGAACATAATACATACAGGCAAGTGAGGTATGGGCTTTATCTTGTAATTAATTGATAATAAACATAATAAAAAAACTCTATTCAAAGAGACCATTTTGATACATATTTCTTGTTCACATTGCTACTATATTTTAAAGATTACACGAGATATTGATGTCTGTACCGAGACATAATCCAATAATGGATGATGGCAATTTGTCATATAAATCATGTATAGGAGAATCATGATTTTTGATTATCAGACTGTGATAGTATCGTTGGGAAACAGTATGGATATAAAACCTGAAATATGACGGTAAAAATACATCAATCCGAGGGAGTGTTCGCAAAGCATCCAATGGTGTTCCCATACCAAACAGCCGAATGTTAATTTATGATTAAATAAATGTTAATTAAATTACACATTGAACGGTTTATTATAAATTTTTCACACATTTTTCTTTTACAAACCATAAAATTAAGATTTTTTGTATGAAAAGATTGTTACTTATGTTTGGCTTTGCCATCATATCTCTTTGCCTCTCCGCACAAGAGAAGATGGTGAAAATAGGCACGAGCCTTGATTATGGCTCAACGTTCACATTCAGTGTCGAACCGACGGAGGGTGACTCCATAATAGTGGATTTCGGCGACGGCAAAAAGGTAAAAAAAGGCACCAAGACGTGGTGGGGAACAAACTCGGACGTCGAGGGCAAGCTTCTCGGTGACACGGTACGCATATACGGGGCTATAAACACGCTCGACGTGCCTGAGCAGCAGATAACCTCGATAGCGTTCTATGGGGAGCAGACACTGACAAGACTCAACGCCCAGAAGAACCTGCTTACCTATGAGGGCACCGACCTCACAGGTCTTGACAATCTGAAATCGCTTGACCTGAGCGACAACAACATTGTCATGCTCAACCTGATGGCTATGGAAAAACTGGAGAGCTTCACGATAAACCGCAATCCGGAACTGTCTACGGTTGTCTTCGCGGACAACAACTCTCTGGTGTCTGTCCACATGGACGACTGCGACATAGTGCACTTCTACGAAAAGAGCATGCCCGAGCTGAACTATCTGAGCATACAGAACGGTTCGCTGATGGACCTTACCATCGGTGATTTCTATCCAAAACTCAACAGTCTTGAAATCAGCGGCAACATAGAGATATCCGAGATTGACGTAACAGGATGTCCGGAACTGGACGTGCTGAGAATATCGAACACAAAAATATCCGAGCTGAATCTTGTGAACAACAAGAAGCTCCGCTCTCTCAGCGTGGACCATACACCGATGACGAAACTCGCCATAGACAACAACACGAACATACAAGAGCTGAATGTAAGCAACACTGCAATAAAGAAGCTTGACGTAAGCAAGCTCGGGCTGCTGCGCAACATAACCATAGACAGCACGGAGATAGCACGTCTCGACCTCACAGGCAAGCTGTATCTGGCTAACGTCAGCGCGAAAAACACAGCCATCGAGTTTCTTGACATGCACGACCAGATAGGTTACAACGGTCTGAAAAGACTCGACCTGCGCTACAACAATCGGATGACACCGCAGACCTTGAACTTCACGTTTGCCGCCATGCCTCCGCACATGAGCGAATCGCGCTGGACAAACGTATACATTGACGGCATTCCGGGAGTGGAGACTTCAGACACAGAGCTTATAACAGGCGAGGAATACCAATACAGAACAGACGTACAGGGTGACGGCAGCGCACCGATGGAGCCTGTGGCACTCACCGTGGAACAAGCCGCAGAAGGCTCGGTAGAGCTTACTCAGATGGGCGAGGACCTGAAGACTTGGACAGCCGTTGGCGAGAAGGTGAAACCCGGCTACCCCATCTCGGTGAAACAGGTGCCCGCAGAAGGCTTCAAGCTCGCAGGCATGGAGGTAAACGGACAACTGGTGGAAGACACCATATTCGTAGTGTCAGCCGCCGCAACGGTGAAACCAGTATTCGTAAAAGCTACCGAGCCGACCATCACACTGACGGTGCCGAGCGGTGCGGTGCAGCAGTATTTCCTTGCCGCCGACGAGGACGGAACGGAGATAACCGTTGACTGGGGAGACGGAGAACCCCAACCTTACGTCATAGGCAAAACTGTAAAAGCAGTGGTAAACGACAACGGCACGACAGGCACAAAGGTCATTGTAAAGGGTAACGTGACCTACGCCGACTTCTCAAGCTATTCGGGATTCGGTGTTGACAACATGATAACAGGCATAGACATCAGCGACAACGGAAAACTGCGCACATTGAAGACATACATGAATGCAATCAGTACTCTTGACGTGAGCAACCAGCCCGACCTTGAGTTCCTTGACTGCGCATACTCGGAACTCGAGAGTCTGGACGTGACCAACAATCCGAAGCTGACCGACCTCATAGCATACGGGAACTACATTGAGGACCTCAATCTGTCGAACCAGAAAGATCTGGTGAACATAGACCTGAAGAACAATGCTCTCTCAGAGATGAACCTCGGGGCATGCGACAAGGTGGAGAAGCTCATACTGCAAGGCAACTACTTTAACACAGTGGATGTGACAGGTATGCCAAGACTGAAGACGCTCAACGTGAGCGGCAACAGTCTCACGTCACTTGACCTTAGCAACAACAGCGAACTGGAAGAGCTGTCTGCCTATGGCAACAAGCTGACAGAGCTTGAACTGAGTAACAACACGAAACTGAGGACACTGCTTGTACAAAGCAACAACCTCACCGGACTTGACCTCAGCAACCAGACGGAGCTCTCACTGGTATATGTCGGGAACAACGGTTGGGACGCATGTACGCTGAACGACTTCTATTATTCGCTCAACGAATGGAAAGAGGTGCAAAGCTCAGGATATGGCACAACCAACACACTGTGGGTTAACGAGTCAGGAAGCGCCAACGATAACGACGCATCCCATGCCGAAAGCGACATTGCAAGAGCAAAGGGATGGAAGCTGGACGTTGAAGGCGACGGCACAGGCTGCGACCTTGCCTACGTCACAATAATACCGACAAGCAACGGTGAAGTGAAGCTCTACAATGAGGACAACAGCGAGGTGAAGAGCGGCGACAAGGTGATGAAGAACAGTGTGATAAGGCTGGAGGCAATACCGGCTGAAGGATACAAGGCAGCTGCGGCAAAAGCCAACGGCAAGCTTATCGTAGACAACAAGTTCACTGTCACCAAGGCTACCGACGTACTTGTACAGTTCACCATCTCAACCTCAATAGACGGAGTCGCTGACGCTACAGTAACTGTCGAGAGTGGCTACCATGAGCTTGTATTCACTACAGACTCGCCCACGACGGCAGAGATTTACACACCTGGCGGCAAGCAGATATTCAAGGGTGAAGTATCAGGAAGATATGCTGTCAGCGTGCGCGAAGGCGTTTACGTAGTTAAGATCGGCTCTGCCACAAAGAAGATTCTTGTAAGATAAGTTGACAATATCCGTAACATCGGATGTCCGAAAAGGAGTGCGTCCCAAAAGTGAATGGAAAGCTTGGGACGCACTCCATTTATTATGCATATCTGCCGTCATGATATACATGAATTAAATCTGAAGCATTATGATTTAACCTTAATCTGCCGTCAGACAGCCAAAACTTCTTTGTTATCCGGTTATAGGAGCTTCGTTCCTCCACCTCGCTACTGCCGTAAGTCAGCCTGTCGCTTTTCCAGATTATGTGTGTTGGTATTATACAAAAGATTGCTGACAGCTGCACGAAATAAGAACAGAAGTATGATGACAATTCGGGTTAAAACTGTCAGACATCAGCACGTAATACGGATGAAGCATGAGAATCTGCCCATATTAAATAAGGTGTATATTACAGTTTATATTATATCATGCTCTAAACCGGCTTTAATGTTCTTTTCAATTTGAAATTATCGCAGCAATATTTACCTTCGAATGCATAAAGAACAAGACACTTTTATTCCGAACAGTCATGCTTTATCAGTATTGCATAAGGCTTTATGACATATTGCACTTAGACTTTTTACTCTATTCAGTCGACGATATCGGACAAAATACGGATTCATTATGACAGCAGCCTTTTGGAATATGGATGAAGAGCGGACAATCAGACGAAAACGCGGATTGGCGGTCCGGACGACCGCCAATGGTGAGACAGACAGGCATGAAGACTCAATAAGAATAGTCAACCTGCGTCCATTCATTGTCAACGGTAATGGATATGCACCGTCCAGCACCCGGTGACTCTCCGAAGAATATGCCGGAATAACGTGTTATCTGGTTACGTTCCACTTTCACATCCTCAAACTTGCGCTCATCGACAATTCCACCTGAGGAATTGAGCGCAGTCACCGTGATGTTGAGCGGGCGGTTGTCGCTATGCGGGAAAGTGTATATGTCGTAATGTGATGAAGCCGTATGGGCTGCGTCGGACACATCGCGTATTTCCGTCTGGCGAGAGTTCACGCATCCGCAACCGTTCACAGCATCGAAGGTGCTGCTTCCGCCCGTATAATAGAACCTCATACTGCTGACTCCTGCCGGCACCTTGTCCTCCGCAACAAACCTCACCATGGCAACGGCACGCTTGAGAGTAAGGTCGTAGGATGAATCACTGTCAACAGTTATGTCACCGCAATAGTAAAACGTGTCAGTAACCTTGTTGTCCTTGAACTTTATCTCATTCGGTGATGTAAGCGTTGCGGCTCCCTCACCGTTATGGGCTATCACGACTACAGTATATTCTCCTTCGTCGAGTGACAGGGATACTTGTCCGAAAACTTTATCACCCTTATCCTGCCTCACAATTGCCACACGGCGGTCTCCCTTGAACACGGCAAGCTCAATACGAGTGCAAGCCTTACGGATGTCAGTAACCCTGCGGGCTGCATAAACGGCGTCGTCAAAGGGCATCATCTCCAAGTTGCAAACATTGAATTTCACGTTAATGTCGCCTTCCGACAGCTGTTCTTCACCCTTCGTGTCATCTACATCACCAGTCACGGGCTGCTCGCACGACGCAAGCGCGAACACTACTGCAAGGCACAAAGCCGCAGGGATATGAAATAACATTTTCTTCATAACGATTCAGATTTTCAGCTATCGCAAATATAAGCATTATATGTCTTAACGCAAAACATACGGCATTCAATTTTAGGTTTTACTCCGAATCATCATACTTTATGCGTGATTTGTATGACTGGAGCTTTAAATTACTCATATTATACCACATGTTGGCTATGTCAAGGATAACAACAATGAGACATGTTTTTTTAATCATTGAAGAGCGTTTAAGCACCTGACATAAGGCATCATGACACGCTAAAACCTTCTGATGACTGATTGTGGTTTAAATAAACTGTGAAAGCTGTTAATTATTTTATGCGATTTAATTGTATCTTTGCATAAGATAAGCTGCACTCGGGAAACAAAGAGCAAGCTCTCTTTCCGCTCATTTGCATTATCTTTGCATAAGATAAGATGCGGTTCGGCAGTATCAAGTACGGTAAAACTCTGTTTTCCCATCTTGCTGTTGCACTCACCTTTCATTATCTTTGCATAAGATAAGATGCACTCGGTGGTCTATAGACAGCATTCCGCTATTGTCTCCGTACCGCTAAATAGGAGTAAGCTTACACATTTAAACGTAATAACAAAATATATCAGTGCACGTGGTCTGGAATGGTTATGGTTTTCGTGAGATGGTGACGTGGTTGAGCCGCATCACCCATTGTCGTGGCTTTGGAGTACAGTCACCGTCCGCCTATCGTTTCATACGATATGTGGTAAACGAGCACTATCCATATTATGCATATGCAGACCTTAGAGAGAAGTTTCCCTATATCGGTTCGACAGACGAGAAGTTATGCAGACTGTATTTTAGAATCGCCAATTATCAGCAGCCGATGACATTCATCAATATCGGTAGAAGTGACGCTGCACTTGTGGCATACGTAAATGCAGGATGCCGCAAGACAAGGGTGATTGACTATCGTGACACTTATGCGGTTGAAAGAAACAAGCCATATGACAGCATTCCGTCGCCATTGCTTTTCCGCATTAATCTGAAAGACGTGCACGGAGAGTTCTCTCCTTGTTTTATAGACAACATCCCTGATGACTCCATAATGATTCTCGAGGGCATAAAAAGCAGCCATGCCGCGCGGGAGATATGGAAAAGTATGATGAATGACAGCCGTACAGGGGTTACATTCGATCTGTATTACTGCGGTATATTATTCTTCGACAAAAGGATAAAACAGAATTATATTGTGAACTTTTAATATAAGACAATGAAGATATACACACGTACCGGAGACGACGGCACCACATCACTGCCAGACGGCAGGCGTACAGACAAGACTGACTGGCGTATTGAGTTATATGGCACTATGGATGAGCTCAACTCATATCTCGGTCTGCTTACATCCGTGATGGAGGACGGTCGTGACAAAGACTTCATCTCCGAGGTACAATGTCTGCTGTTTCGGATAGGGAACGAGTTTGCCGGTTTCTCACAATCAACTGTTTCCGCTTCTGATGTAGCAGGTCTTGAGAATGAGATAGACCGACTGCAAAGTTCGCTGCCTCCATTACATTCGTTCGTCATTCCAGGGGGAGCCCCTGCGGCAGCCACATGCCATGTCTGCCGTGCATTGTGCAGGCGTGCGGAGCGCAGGATACTGTCGATGACGGAGCGCAATGCAAATGATAACACATCACTTGCTTTCATGAACAGACTATCAGACTATCTGTTTGTTTTAGCAAGAAATTTAAATTTTATTAGTAATACAGCAGAAAAAACTCTTACTATTTCTTGCATATAGCATAAATTTTATTATTTTTGCGCGTACATAAAAAACCTAATATAAAAAGAAAGATTATGTATTGGACACTTGAATTGGCTTCTAAACTTGAAGATGCACCTTGGCCCGCAACCAAAGATGAACTCATAGACTATGCCATGCGCTCCGGCGCACCGCTCGAAGTGCTTGAAAACTTGCAGGAGATAGAGGATGAAGGTGACGTGTATGAGAGCATTGAGGACATATGGCCTGATTATCCGACAAAAGAAGATTTCCTCTTCAACGAGGATGAGTATTAAGCCGCAAACCGGCGTAAAGTATTGAACAGAAGATTGAAAATCATCGGAAGTGGGGACAACAAGAATCCCCACTTTCTCGTTTTACCGCCTTTTATGACATAAAAATCTGCGGGTAGATTGTTGATATATTGTCACTTGGTTGGCATTCTCCAAAAATCAGGCTCATTAAATATTCACAAACCTGCAAAAAGAACATTTTTGAATGTTTGTGCTTAGTCGTTCCACAAAGGTTCTTCACGCCAGTTTGCAGGAAAGCCCATCGCTTTTAATATTGTCTGTGGAGTGTTTGACAATAAAGCTTTTATTCTGCTTTTGATTTGGCTATTGGGATTGATGCTTTGTTCCAAATATGCCAAACAGCAAACTTGACCATATAGTTTGATTGGTCGTATGCATTTTGTACCAATCCATTGAAGAGGCAAGCTTTTTGGGAGTTGAGGCATAATAGGAAAACGGCGGTTCCAAAGTCGTGCGTGGTGAGCACAATAGTTTCGTAAAACAGATGCGCATTTCATCCAACTTTCCAAATATAGATACTGTGGTAAACCAAAGCTTTTTGCTACCTGCTTCTTTACGCCGGTATCGTTGAAATTACAATATAACTTGGATAAAGTGCCGAAAGAGATAACTTCCATGGTTTTCCATACAGGAGGCAACGACGGATCATTATATTTCTTGAAATGTTCTTTCAGGAAATCTTCATTTGAACGGTTTACTTCCTTTTGTATATTCTCAAGACAGTTTGCAAATATGCCCTCGTCTTTGAAAAGCCTTACATCCATAAACCAAAACGCTCCGTATTTTAAAGAGAACCATTGAATGATTCGTGTGCGTAAGGCAATCTCAATGTCTTGAATGGATGCGAAAACTAATGTCCTTAGCTTTTTGTCAAACTGATACAATTCAATAACATCATCAAAGTTGCTGTCAGGGAGGAACCGATGCTTGTCAGAGTTCGGAACTTCCATAGAATGCCAATAACTCGCAAGTCTGAATTAGCTGATAGATTGAAGTTGGCTTAAGGCTGTTTCTTCATTCTGAATTATCAGACCTCTTTGCTCTAAAAGTTTGAGTTGCTGCGATAGTGCTATTGGTTGTTTGGCATATTTCATATACATCTATAAAAAACGAAGTCTCGCCGTGGTACGCATCGTTGAGAGGCGTGGCGAGAACTGTTGCTGCAAAGATACAATCAAATCGTTTAATTACAAAATTATCAGCGGAAAACTTTACAGTTCTACATCTTCTTTATACTTTTGCAAGTATAAAAATAGGTTATTTAAAAGACTTATTTGAATGACAATTAACGTGATAAAAGGATTGCATCTATTATATTTCATCTTTATCAGCCAAACTTCTGCTTTGTTATTGCAATTTAGAGGTAGGTTAGCTGTTCAAAATCAATCAATGTTATAAGATTCACGGATGTTATCCTTATCTTTGCTGTCAAATTAGAGCATCTGTTTATGATTTAAAACATAATACATATATGGACTCATACGATTACGACATAATAATTGTAGGCAGCGGACTTTACGGAGCTGTCACAGCATAGCGAGCCAGAGAGAAAGGTCTGAGATGTCTGGTACTCGAACGCCGCAGTGACGTAGGCGGCAATGTGCGCGACAAGATGACAGAAGGCATTAATGTCCATCTGTACGGTGCACACATTTTCCACACAGACAATGAGCAGGTGTGGTCTTTCGTGCGACGGTTCTCCGACTTCAACAGTTACGTGCATACAGTCATTGCGCGCAATGCCGACAGATACTATCACATGCCTGTCAGCCTTATGACCTTCCATGAGATATTCGGTGCAATGCGTCCTGACGACATACCATGCATATTGGCAGCAGAACGTGAGAAGGAATATTATCCCAATCCTGAAAATCTTGAACAGAAAGCTGTCAGCATTATAGGCAGAACGGTATACGACCTGCTTATTAAAGGCTATACCGAAAAGCAGTGGGGACGTGCTACGACTGAACTACCTGCGGAGATAATATAACGCCTTCCCGTACGCACAACGTTCGACAGCCGTTATTTCGGTGACAGACACCAAGGCATCCCCGCCAACGGATATCATGCCATGGTAAGACGAATGCTCGACGGTGTGGAGACACTGACTGGAACAGACTTCTGCAAGCAACGCGACTTCTGGCTCGAGCGTGCGCCAAAGATTGTTTACACCGGTATGATAGACGAACTTATGGACTATCGTTTCGGCGCGCTGGACTATCGCGGTCTGGAGTTCCATACCGAACGTGTGGATGTGTCCGACTATCAGGGCATTGCCGTAATAAACGAGACATCGCCTGATGTGCCCTACACGCGGACAATAGAGCATAAGCATTTCTGTCCTACGCAACCTAAGCTTCCTTACACAATAATCACACGCGAATATCCAACCCAATGGAGTCCGGGGCAGGAGGCATATTATCCGGTGAACAATGCACGCAACCATCGTCTTTACAACAGATACCGCGAAGCCACCGCAAGCCTTTTCCCCAATATAATCTTTGGCGGACGCCTCGGAGAATACAGATACTATGATATGGACGACGCCATCATGGCTGCGCTCGCTCTTGAACTATGATTCTTACCACAGCTTGGGTTAAACCGAATGCCATAAGACAGCCCAAGCTGTCTTTTCACCTTACAGTTTACTCCTATTCATTAAATAAAAGCAAAGACGGTTTTACGCCTAACCTCAAACACGATTCGTGTATATTGATTCCGGAGTCAATATTATAACATATTTTTACCTTTTATACAACGCAAAGAGAACAAACGTTAATTTCTTTGCTATCTTGTTTAGAATTTAGTGTTTCGAGCGTCTTTATATCATAAAAAGGCGTCAAACTCTGATGATATCATAATAACATGAGGAGAAGTACTTCTGTATGTTATTAAAAGGAAACCTATAAAAACCTAACATTATGAGAAAGTGTATTTTGTTTATATTTATGCTCTCGTGCGCCTGCAATGTTTTCGGACAGAAAGAACGAAGTGTCAACATTTATGCCACGATACAGGATTACATTCTGCGCACGACAATAGAGGATGTTAAGGTTACACTTCTGTCTCCGGACAGTGTGGCACTTGACAGCTGCCTGAACGACAACGGATATATAACGTTGAGAAAACTTTACAGGTTCAACGTCAAGGAAGGAAATTACATCATAAAGACTGAGAAGGAAGGATATGAGACAACATATACTCCGATAGAGGTAAGCGACATCAGACGGCGAGAGACAAACAGAGTGCTTTCAACCATATATATGAAACGTCCGAAGGTGCATACCATAGACGAGGTAGTGGTTACTGCCACCAAGGTGAAGTTCTACAACAAGGGCGACACTGTTGTCTACAACGCGGACGCATTCCAACTGGCAGAAGGCTCGATGCTCGACGCGCTGGTGAAACAGCTGCCCGGAGTGGAACTGAAGTCTGACGGACGCATATATGTCAACGGACGGTTCGTGGAGAGTCTGCTGCTCAACGGCAAGGACTTCTTCAAAGGAGACAACACCATCATGCTGGAGAATCTGCCCACCTATGCCGTCAACACGGTGAAGGTGTACGACAAGGCAGGAAGGCTGAGCGAGTTTCTCGACCGCGACATGAACGACAAACAGCTTGTCATGGACGTCAACCTGAAAAAGCAGTACAACATCGGATGGATGGGTAACATAGACGCGGGAGGCGCCAACCACGACCTTTACATGGCACGCCTGTTTGCCATGCGTTCCACCGACCACTCACGCATCTCCCTTTACGGCAACATCAACAACATCAACGACTTCACCACTCCCAACACCAATGACTGGACACCGGACAAGATGCCTTACGGACGGCTCACAACAAAGAATGCCGGCATGAATGTCAACGTGGACGACCGTGAAGGACGTTACGAATATAACGGAAGCGCAAACTTCACACATTATGACAATAATGAGGTTCAGAACACATTCCGGACCAACTTCCTCTCCGACGGTGACACCTACGACCGTCAGGTACAGAAAGCCCGCTTCTGCAACATGTTCTTCAACACGAGCCACAGTCTGGAACTGAAGCCGAAGGGCGATACATCGCGTGTGGAGTATGACCTCAACCTTGGAGCGCGCTACAGCCGCAGGCGTCATGACATATCACAGACTTCCGCAACATCTGACGAGACATGGGACGGATTTGAGGATTTCTCAAAGATATTGTCGGCTCCTGTGCTTGACGACGATCTTCGTGCCCGTCTCATAAACCGTCAGATAAAAAACCGTTACTATGACAACAAGCAGTGGTCTGCCAATATAGGTACGGGCATGATGCTGCGTATGCCTCATAACAGTGACTTCCTGTCTGTTAACATCAATGGTTCGTTGTTCGGGTCCGACATGCGTGACTTCACCCATCAGCGCATAGACTATTTATCAGGAACCGGCTCTACTGATTTTATTAACCGCTACAACGATGTCACACCCTCGCGAGGTTTCAGGATAAATCTCAACAGCTATTACGGCATGGTATTCTCCGACCGTCTGACATTATACTTCAAATACAACATGAGTGCCGGACGCAGCAGGTCTTCCAACAAACTATACCATCTCGAGACTCTCGACGGTTGGGGACCGGACACGGAGAATCCCATAGGCGCGCTGCCGTCAGTCACGGAATACCTGCCGACGCTTGACGGAAAGAACAGCTACAGCTCGGTGGAAAGCGACAACAGCCACTCCGTAGCAGTGAATGCCTTTATCGACCTGTGGCGTAATGACAAACTGACCATGCTCTTGCTACCGGAATTGAAGCTGAATATACTGAACGAGAAACTTGATTATCACCGCGCACGTATAGACACGGCTTTCAGCCGCAGCACGGTGATGATGGAACCGTCGGTCGAGCTGCATCTTACGACAAAGGACTATCTGAGGGGCGGTGCCCTTAAATACAATATGAAGAGCAGCACCCCCAACATGCTGTATTCTCTCGACTTCGTTGACGACTCCGACCCTATGACGACCATAAACTATGGCAACAGGAATCTGAAGAACAGACGCTCACACACCATCAGCCTTGACTATAACGACAGAAAGCACACCATAAAGATTTCTCCTGTTGTGACTTTCAACATAAGCGAGAACGATGTGGCGATGGGTTATGTGTATGACCGTAGTACGGGACGACGCACATACTCCTACTATAATGTGAACGGCAACTGGAATCTTGACACAAGATTCACCATGAACGGTCCGTTGGACAAGAAGAAACGCCTGTACTTCAACTCTTCCACCTCGTGGAGATACATCCACAGTGTCGACATGATAGGCGATGATCTTGCCGCCGCCCCGGTTAAGAGCACTGTTAAAAGTTCTATCCTCTCGGAGACCCTCAGTCTCGACTGGTCGCTTGGAAAGCACACTGTAGGCTTCAAGGGCTCCGTGTCATGGGTCGGCACTGACGGTGACCGCCGCGATTTCACCGCCATCAACGCTTACGACTACAATTACGGACTGTACGGCTATCTCCACCTCCCGTTCGGATTCAAGCTCGACACCGACCTTACGATGTACAGCCGCCGCGGCTATGAGGAGTCTGCCATGAATGACGACAACTTCGTGTGGAACGCACGGCTGACCCGC
>ULTJ01027024.1_pt1 | contig 12837 bp, 12 predicted proteins | sample 1957491 | NCBI WGS metagenome assembly ULTJ01 (sample SAMEA4835731, study PRJEB28245) | human gut metagenome | biome: gut microbiome; material: fecal sample | place: Denmark | collected 2008 | reverse complement strand
ATTGGCGGGTTTTCTCACTTATTATATGATGTTGAGCAATACGGGTGTGCTTTGTGCGCTTATTGCTTTGACTGCTTCTCTATTCTGCTTGCCTGGTGAGGAACGTTTGCGCAAAGAATTACACATTGATAAAGAAGAAAAATAAACTGAAAGAACAGAGTTGTTATAAGTATGAAAACATCTTATTTTGTGGGCGAACATATACGTCTCCGCGCTATGGAACCGGAAGACTTGGAAGTGATGTATGCTATGGAAAATGATTCGCAAACATGGGATATAACCAATTTCTCGGTGCCATATTCCAAGTTTGTGCTGAAGCAGTATATAGAAAATTCCCAATGCGATATGTTTGCCGACCGTCAGTTGCGGATGGTGATTGTGCGGTGTGAAGATGGAGCCGTGGTGGGTACGATTGATATTACGGATTTTGCTCCTATGCATGCGCGTGGTGAAATCGGCATTGCGGTACGGAAAGAATATCAGGGAAACGGTTATGCCAAAGAGGCATTAAAACTGATATGCGATTACGCTTTCGGCTTTCTTTATCTGAAGCAATTGATTGTTCATGTAACTTCGGATAATGAGAAAAGCATACAGTTGTTCAAATCCTGTGGTTTTGAACAATGCGGGCTTTTGAAGGAATGGTGGCGGGTAGGAGGTGGCTACAAAGACGTCTTCTTGATGCAACGTCTCCGGAGCGCTAATTGAGAGTAGGTATCTGCGGGAAGCGGGACCACATTTCATACTTGCTTCCCAGCTTGCCAAGGGCGTTTTTCCAAAGTTCCTTACTATCATTTACATTCATCAGTGAGCTTAAGTCTTCTTTTCCCACGAGCCAAGTGTTTTCTTTTATTTCTTGGCACAGTTGTTCGTATTCCCAGCCGGAATAACCAAGGAAAAATCGGATTTTACCTTTAATGGGATTTCCCTGCATGATGTATTCCTTGATAGCGTCGAAGTCGCCATTTAGGTAGAAACCCTTGCCGATGGGTAGTGAGTCCGAAATATTTCCTAAAGTATGCAGATAAAAAAGCGTATCCGTACTGAGTGGGCCACCTTTATAAATAGGTATATCTTCCGGGCAATCAAATTCTTTTAATATATCGTTGAGGAATAAGGGGAGGGGTTTGTTCATTACCAACCCCATTGTGCCCTCTTGTGTGTGATCTATCAATAAAATAACCGAGCGCCCGAATATATGGTCACAAAGGAAAGGTTCGGAAATTAGAACCTTTCCTCGTGCAGGAACTACATGGTTAGTTTCTATTTTGAATATATCTGTATCAATAGACATGCCACTAATTTACAGAATATTCTATAATAAACAAATTATATTCCTTTTTTTTATCAATAATGGAATGCTTTTATTGATATTAAGGCATTCCTGTCCAGGCAAAGTTATCTCATCGGATGATTTTCCGCAAAGATAGCCATGCGTTCGTCCAATTGAGCATATTGATGGTCTTGGATGAATGAAGTGCAGGCACGCAATCCCTGTTGGTTGCTTCCGGTAGTTACCAGCGAAATGGCACTCACTCCATAATACATCAATTCTTTGGCAAGCTCGCCGCTACTCATACCCGGATAGCCGATAGTAAAGTAAAAACCATCTGCGACGGGGTCACCCAAATCATTGTCATATACCAGGTGGAAGCCATGGCGCAGGAAGATTTCTTTCAAGCGGCGGGCCCGTTCACCATAAACCTTTACTTCATTGAGGAAGTTATATTTTCCGTCGCTGGCAGCTTTCAGCATGGCGGCAAGTGCGTATTGCGCCGAATGGCTTGTCCCGGAGGAAAGAGCATAGAGCACGCGATGGATAAATACCGTACCGAAAGTTCCGCCGCCATAACGTTTCGCAAATCCCGGATAGATGCGATGATACAGCTTGTCCGAAATACAAGTTACACCGATGCGTTGCCCTGCATAGCTGAAAGCCTTGGAACCGGAAATAAGCAGTACATAATGGTCGGTATAATGCGCTACTGACGGTTGGTAGGGGGCTTGGAAAGGTTTGCTCAAATCCTGGCGGAAGTCCATAGCGAAGTAAGCAAGGTCTTCCAGGACGATTACATCATATTGAGTAGCCAGTTCGCCGATGGTTCGAAGTTCTTCTTCTTTCAGGCAAATCCAGCTTGGATTGTTAGGGTTGGAGTAAACGATGGCAGAGATATTACCTTTCTTGAGATAGCTTTCCAGCTTTTCTTTCAGTTTGTCGCCACGATAATCATATACATCAAATGTCTCATATTTCTGTCCCATGACAACCAACTGTTGCTTTTGAACCGGAAAGCCCGGATCGATAAATAGAATTGTATCCTTTTTCTCATCACACTGGCTGCATGTGAGGAAAGAGGCAAAAGTACCCTGCATAGAGCCTGTGACGGGAACACAGCCTTCGGGTGCAACATCAACATTAATGAACGCTTTGATAAATCGTGAAGCTTCTTTTTTCAAAGTCGGCAGTCCGTTGATATCGGGATATAAGCTTGCAATTCCATTTTGCAATGCTTCAATTTCTGCCTTCACACCTACAGCAGAAGGTGGCAGTCCTGGAACTCCCATTTCCATTTTAATAAATTCTACACCTGAAGTCGCTTCTGCTTTGGCTGCAATCGCTTTCACTTCACGAATAGTTGCTTTAGAAAAATCTGCTATATTGAATTCTTCAATAGTTTCATCAATCAATTTCCGTTCAATTGGGGTATTTTTCATGTTTCTTCATTTTAAGTTCGTTTTGCAAAGGTAACATAAATCTCTTATAATCAACCTATGTTAAAAAAAAGATGTTTTTTTTTCTCAAAGTCTATTGCAGATTTGAGATATTTGTCTACCTTTGCAACCGCAATCGAGAGAGATAGCAATGATAACATGAAATACTGGTGCGTTAGTTCAGTTGGTTAGAATACATGCCTGTCACGCATGGGGTCACGGGTTCGAGTCCCGTACGCACCGCAAAAGATACTTAGATTAATAAATGTTTGACACTAATATAGCAAATATTAGTGTTTTTTTATGTTCCAATCTTTACCATTCTTATTATAGTTTCCTATTAAAATTTGATAATGAGAAAAAAAGTATTTTGTTCTGAAACTGAAATGCTGCAATGGCTGAGCCGACAATTTCATAAAGATACAGACATGGCTTTAGCTGATTTAATATTAAATATAACTGAATATGGCAGTGAAGCGGTTTTTGATGGTTTAGATTGGAAAAGTAGAAAAATAATAGAATCTTATAAGTGGTGTTTAGAGTCATTATATACTAATGAAGTTATTGCGGAAAATGAAAATATATCTTTGAGAAAACAAGAAACACTAAAACCTGATTTTTTGTTGTTTGCTCCAGAAACCTCTTCCCTTGTTTGTGTTGAATTGAAGAACGAGAGAAATGCAACTCGTCAAGCAGGAACCGAATTGGGGGCATATATAGGAGGAATACGTTCTCAACTACCTTTCTTTTCTGAGGGCGAAATAGTTTTCGTTATTATTTCAACGTCTTGGCCTACATTATTAAAACATTATATTGCAAATGAAATAATCTGGTTAAATAGACATATTATTTGTTTGGAACCGACAATTGATGATGAAGAGAATGAAGGATTGAGAATTCTGGATTTATCAGAAATCTATTCAAATAAATATGATATATTGATTGGAGAAAAACATTTGGGAGGTTATCATATTGCTTTATATGATTACAAGCATGAACTATACACAAAAGAAAAATTACTTCGGAATGTGCTTCAGTTAATGGCTAATAAGGGTGAGGGATTACATGGACATGGTTTTGCTTTTCTATGGAAAAATTCAGTGAAACAATCATCTGCTCCATATATAATCACGATAGTTGACATTTCTTCGTTTTCTTTGATAGATAACCATACTTTAGATGCCATTCATAATAGTAAAATGATGGAGAAATATCAATATATTATTGATGAGTATAATCCGCATTCACAAGGTCAATCTATTGATAGCTTATATACGTTTGTTCGGAATATTATAAAGGATATATGCAGCCCGAGTATTGAACATACTATTACTTGGGATATTCTTGTAAAAGAAATGGATGAACAAAATGAAACGATAATAGCGTATGTTTCATGGGGGATATTTCGAGAAATATTCACGGAAAAATTAATAAAGAATGTTCATTTAGAAGACTTTGATGTTGAAATGGATAGTCCTGTTATAGGGTTTGATAGCATATACGAGATTGTTGATCGTAATTATGAATTGATACAGTACTATAGGGAATTAGAATATTCAGAGAGTGACATTAGGAAATATTTATTAAACATGGATAGTCATCCCCATTTTTAGAAAAGAACCTTCAAGTCTTGCAATAGCTACATTGTAAGACTTGAAAGTTCCGTATGATAAAGATAGTACTTATTTTTTCATCTTCATAACCCTCTCCATTTCTTTCAGATTATATTGAGCGGCTTCATTGCCATTCTGGGCAGCTTTGGTAAATTCTATTATAGCTTCATCCGTATTTCCATTCAGCAGATAGAATATGCCGATATTGTTGGCGTATTCGGCCGTTTGCTTGTTTGCCTTATCCAGATATTTTCGTGCTCCTGACAAGTCTTTCTTGGATAAAGCCACAGCTGCTGCATTCAGATTGGCTACTTCGTCATCAGGATACATTCGTACGGCAATATCAAAAACATTGATAAAGTCATCACTGCCTTTGGGGTAGCTGTTGGCTACCAGATACATTTCGTTCAGACTGAGATACTGGGGTTGAGTCTTGATAACTTCTCTACCTTCGTCCACCTTAAAATTGGCAATGGTATAGTCTATACGGCAATTCACTTTCCGCAATGACGGATATATTTCCTTTAACATCAAACGATAGGGAGCGCCACCGCCTACTCGTTTTATCTCTTCTTTGCGACGGTTGATGTCAGAAGTATTTCGGATAATGTTGAGGAAGGTATTTCTATCTTCTATGTTGGAATTTTCCAATGCTTTTGCCAGTCCTTCCCAGTTTTCACCGCCAAAGGATACATTATAAAGTTTGGCAGGTATCTGTTCGTGTACGGATAAATAGTTTTTCAGAGCTTCCGCACGGCTTTTGGAAAGTTGCTCATTCAGTTTCAGAGGTCCTTCCGGTGAAGCAAAACCTTCAATATAAACTCCTGTAACGGTCAGTTTCTTGTCATTTTGAATCTTATTGAGCATATTTTGTATGTTCCGCAATTCCGCTTGATTATTCATAAAATCAGGAAGGATAACAGATTTGTTCACAGGGAAGTCGAGATGAGCTTCATACTGTTCACTGCGAGCTTTCACTAGTTCAGCCTTAGGCTGTATGTAAGCAGCTTGAGGTTGCAAAGCGGCCAATCGTTTAGCTTCCGTTGATACACCGGTCAAAATCAGTTCCTGCGCCAATACCTCCTGATGCCCGCTACAGCCGCACAACTCTTCTTCCAGGTTCAGATTGGCATTTTCCATCCAAGGCTGGTAAGGAATGACTTGGGTATAGTTTAAAACCTCATTTTTATTATAAGGCAATTCTATTTTGCTTGCTTCGTCCAAAGCTAATGCTCGTTGATAAGCCTTCTGTTTTCTTCGTCCATTGATAACGATATCAGGCAGGACAACATTATTTTGCGTTCCTACCAAAACGGGAGTGAGAGTAAGAGTACGGTCGCTGCTTACTTTCAGGTTCCGCATATCAATCTGCATATCTATATAGAGAGATTCTCCTTGTTGCCACAGGGAGGCATTGGAGATGGTAATGGCATCTTTATAAAATTTCTGTGAGTGGGCCGGGAGGATGGCGATAAGGCACAAAACAAAATATATCAGTTTTTTCTTCTTCATGGCTGTATCATTTTATGAAATAAATAATGTTCAATCCCACCTTTGTGGGACCTACGTAATTCTTGTGGCCGCTATCGATTTTGCTACCACATTTGCCACAGTTATACTTGTCATAATCAATGCGGGCATAACCTACACCTATCGTTGCCTCCATACTCCAGCGTTTATTCAGTATCCATTGATAACCGTAAGAAATGCCGGCGCCATAGATATTTCCCTGATACCGGTCGTGTCCCATGCCGAACATGTTCAGATTACTTACATTAGCTTCGGCATAATGGGCGTGCAGTCCGAAAAAGTGTCCGTAGAACCGTTGACACAACCAATAGCGTAGTTCCGGTTGCACCAGCCAATGCTTGATTTGTTTGTGATTGGAAAATTCCCAGGGGTTGTAATTCCCGGAAACGTCCAACGTCAGTTTTTTAGATAGTCCGACTTCGAAGCCAAGATTGGCCGTTGTGGTGGCCCAATACAATGCATTTGTCTTGATTGCAAATTTGGGCATGTAGTAGCTTTTGTCCTGACCGTGCATACTGATAGAAAACGTAAGCATCAGGACTGCCATTACAAGAAATTTAATTGTTTTCATTTGGCACATTATTTATTATTATAAAACTAAAGCCGATTTTGTTCTTTTTTGCTTCGGCGTGGTTGATAAACGATTAATCAGTGGAATATGTTGCGGAAAAACAGAATGTTATGTCGGATTTTAATGAAATGATACAATATGGCACTATATTAAGACCTATTACCTTCGGGAGAAACACGATAAACAAAACCATAAAGATGTACGTTTTATCTGCATGACAATTAGAGAGCACTTCCTCCATTTTCTGCACAACCGGGCATTGAAGCACAAGTTGTACGTTATCATTTTCGAGTCCGACACTCCTGCGGGAAAGGCATTCGATGTGACTCTCATCATTTGTATCTTGCTGAGTATTCTGCTTGCAATTGTCGAAAGCCTGCAAGGGCTTCCCGCATGGCTTGCTACCCCGTTCATTGTTTGCGAGTATCTTTTTACGGGATTTTTTACGTTCGAGTATATTACGCGTATATACTGTTCTCCCAATCCTCGGAAGTACATATTCAGTTTCTTCGGTATCGTCGACCTGCTCGCCACCTTGCCGCTATACCTCGCATTCTTCTTTCCCGGTGCACGCTATCTACTGATTATCCGTGCTTTCCGCATTATCCGTGTGTTCCGTATCTTCAAACTTTTCAGCTTTTGGTTCGAAGGGGAACGTCTGCTAAGTTCGCTCCGCGAGAGTGGCAGGAAGATTGCCGTTTTCTTTCTTTTCGTTGTTATCCTGGTTATTTCTATCGGTACGCTGATGTATATGATAGAGGGTACTCAACCCAATACCCAGTTCAACAATATCCCGAACAGTATTTATTGGGCTTGCGTCACGATGACTACCGTAGGCTATGGAGACATCACTCCCGCCACCGCCTTGGGAAAGTTTCTTTCCGCCTGCGTCATGCTGATAGGCTACACCATCATAGCCGTCCCCACAGGTATTGTCTCCGTGTCGATGATGAAAGAATACAAGAAGTTAAGAGATTTACAATGTCCCAATTGCCATAAAAAAGGGCATGAAGAAAATGCCGTTTATTGCAAATACTGCGGACATAAATTGAAGGAAGACGTAAAATAAATAGTTCCCGGGCAATATGTATATTCTAAACTATAATTTAATATATTTCCATTTAAAGTATTAGTTTTGTATAGTAAGCATAATAGAGAATTTTAAGTTCATACGTATATCCTTATTGTTTTAATTGGCTACATCTATAATATTTTTCATTCACAATAGACGTATGCCTCGTTTTTTATATGAACCTCTTGGATGAGAATTTGTTTTCAAATATCCTGAACCTGGTATTTCAAAAAATAAGGAAAGAAAAGGACAATGAATAAAAAAATGTCTATCTTTGCAAATGGAAATGGGGAGAAATCCATTTCTATGTTGAAATACAATTTATTGTAGCGTTTCGTAACATCTGGTTTTCCTAAAAGCGTGGTACCTTTATAAAGAAAAACAAGCCAGGATGATTGAGTAACGCCTGCACTATCATAGGTGCAGGCTTACTTATCTGGCTTGTTAGGTTGGAGTACCACCACCTTAGGAAAAAGATAAGTTAAGTCCTGCACTTTTCCTTTTTTTAAGTTCGTGCGGACGTGCTTATTGTTTTAGTCAGCCTTAAAAGCTTTCTCAATCAGATAAGTGCGTATCGCACCTCTTTTTTTCAAGAGGGGAACTTAAAAAACTAATTATTATGGAGATTTACACAGGCGAATTTATTGAGGGTATCCTGAAGAAAATTAAAAAGCAGGACAATCGGGAAAAGTATAATACGATCTCTCCTTTTGCAGAAGTTCACGGAATCACAATGGATTATGAAACCATGCGGTTTCCTCGAAACTGTTGTTGTTGCTGCCCCATACCACTTGAAAATATATTTGGTGCGGCAGTGATTTATGATACACTCTTTATTCTTTTCGAAAATTACATACTACATATATTATACAGGGAAGGGATGCATGATGTCTTGTTATTAAAAAGCCGTGAAGACATATTAGACAGCCTAAAAGTGGGGTTCACGCATCAATTCGATGGAAGTTTAAACTAAACCTTGATAGTTTCTTGGCAACTCCCATCTTTCATTACAAAAGACACTTATTGCTAAAGAGAATATTGCCTAATATTAAATCGTTCCTCCATGGGGTAAGTTTCGTTCCTCCATGGTGGAACGAAACTTTCTCCATGGTGGAATAAAACTTACCCCATGGAGGAACGAATAAACATTACCTATATTGCCGCTTAGTATTCCTATGTAACTTATCAAGCAATAACGAAGCTTTCCGATTTAAATCCGCTGTAATATCTTCCGGAGGTTGCCGTGAATTTCAAAACACAATAGTCAGGATCGGTTACACCTTCTTTATAATACATGGTGTCGCCTTCCTCCCAAATCATTTCTTTACTGGCACTGTCCGTCAGCACTTCCATGGTGCCGCGCAGCATAACGCCTTTGAAGTATCGGGTATCACAAAAATAAATACAGGCGTGATTGTTTATCCGGTACTGGGCCACACGCATGGAAGATGTGTTGGTCGACAGATAAATGTGTTTGATGCCTTCCCGCTTCCGGGGTTGCAGCATTGCTTTGATGTTGGGGAACCCTTCCGCATCTATTGAACCGATAAAAGCTGTTTTCTGCTTGTCAATCATGTTTCCTACTGTTTTTTCCGCGTCTCTCATTTTTTTTCTTTTTTTAATGGGTTAATGATGGTGGCAAAGTTAGAGCGGATGTAGGAAAAAAGGGCAATAAAAATAAAGGGAGAAATGACATTTTTCACGGTTTGTGCGTGTTCCGGTAGGCGAGTGGCGTATCACCGGTACATTGGCGGAAACTGCGTATAAAGTAGGATACGGTTGAAAAATGAAGCTCGGATGCAATTTCCGATATCGGCAGGTCGGTATACACAAGAAGTCTTTTGGATTCGTCCATAATTTTATTGAGGATATACTGCTTGGCACTGACATTCATCGCCGAACTGACTATTTCATTCAAATAGTTAGGAGTAATGCAGAGTTTGTCTGCATAGAATTGAACAGAATGTCTTTCTTTTAAATTTGCTCCGACTAGTTGAACGAATTTGCTTAAGTGCATATTACTGGCTTCTTTGTCTGCGCTTCCGCAGGCTATCAGGGCTTTATAGGCACGGTTGAGCAACATGAGGGCTTCGTAGAGTAAAGCTCGCAGCACGTGTACATCGTCCGGCTTGTAAGTATCGATTTCGGTCTTGATATCGTGCAGAAGTTGAATCATACGTTGGTATAACTCCTCGGATAGGTGTAGCTTCATGGCCGTCTTTCCCGGGTGAAAGAATGGAAGGTGCTGTACGAATTGTGAATCTTTGAAGAAAGAGGATAAAAAGTCGTCTTCAAAAATAAGTGCAAAACCATCTATTATGTGTTCTGCGTCCCAATTCCGTATTTCTCCCGGTTGTGAGAAGATGACATCACCGGGTATCACATTGAATGTCCGGTTATCTACCGAAAATGTTCCTTCGCCTTCAGTGATGAAGGTTATGTCATAATAACTAAGGGTATGTATCGTGCCCCGGCGCAAGAACTTTTTTACATACTTCAGGGACACAACATCTATCAGAAGCTCGCTACCGTATTTGGTCTTATGGAAATTATATTTAGGGATTGGGCTTTTCATTAAATCAAGTTCTTGCAGGTGTTGATTGACTATACAGTGCACAAAGATATTAGAATTTAAGATAGTAGCCGACTGAAACGCATGTAACTTTCTGCCATGAAGAGCTAAATTGAATACTTATGCTTATCTTTGCAGCCACATTTATTAGCGGATAAGGATTTTCCGCGATTATCTTACTTATGAAACAGAAACGCATACCGTTAGTAGGGGAACAGTATCTTGTTCCTTTTATCTTGATTACTTCGCTCTTCTTCCTCTGGGGATTTGCGCACGCCATTCTGGATGTGTTGAACAAGCATTTTCAGGAGTTGTTGAGCATTTCGAAGGCACATTCGGCATTCATACAGGTGACCATGTATATGGGTTATTTCGTGATGGCTATTCCTGCGGGGTTGTTCATCAGCCGTTTTGGCTATCGCAGGGGAGTGGTTTTCGGGTTGTTGCTTTATGGAGTAGGCTCGTTGCTTTTCATTCCGGGACAGTTTTATTTGTCATTCAATCTTTTCCTGTTCGCTCTGTTTGTCATTGGTTGCGGACTTACATTTCTGGAAACAGCGGCAAATCCGTATGCCACTGAATTGGGAGCAAAAGAAACTGCCGCCAGCCGGTTGAATTTTGCGCAATCCTTCAATGGATTGGGATGCATCTGCGCACCTGTATTGGCGGGACTGCTTTTGTTCTCCGAAGATGGTACGAGTGGAGAGGGAAATGTGGCTTTGCCATACGTCTGCATGGGAGTGGTGGTACTGCTGGTTGCCGTGATATTTACGAAAATCAAGTTGCCGGAGATTGAGCATAAGGTAGAAGTAGATAAAGAAGGCAACCGTGTGGGGCTGTGGTCCCACCATCTTTTCATCTTTGGACTCATCGCATTGTTTGCCTATGAGGTGGGAGAGATTTCCATCAATAGCTTTTTCATCAATTACGTGGTGGAGCAGGGATGGATGAACGCCCGTGATGCTTCATTGGTGCTTTCTTTCGGAGGATTGGGACTGTTCATGCTGGGGCGCTTTGCCGGTAGTTGGATAATGGGGCGTGTCCGTGCCGAAAAGATGCTGCTGGTATGTGCCACGGGAACTGTGGTGACTACATTGGTGGTGCTACTTGATGTGGGGATGGCGTCACTGGTGGCGCTTCTTTGCGGATATGCTTTTGAAGCAATTATGTTTCCAACCATATTTGCTTTGTCGCTTAGGGGGCTGGGCAGTCACACCAAACGTGCTTCTTCTTTCCTGATGATGTCTCCGGTGGGGGGAGTGGTAGGACCTTTATTGATGGGAGTGGTTGCAGACTACACTACAATGGTGATGGCGTTCACTGTTCCCTTGGCGGCCTACTGTGTAGTATGGTGTTATGCACGTAAAATAGTTTCTGTTTCCTGATTTTATTGGAGGAATATTTTTTCCATAAGAAACAAAAAGAGTGTTTACATTGTTATTTAAGTACGATAAAATTTAAATAGATAACGATGAAACAGGATTTTGCTACAAACCGTGTATACAATCTCTCGGGGATGTTTACACTTGCTCTTCGTCTGGTGGTAGGCTGGACGTACTTCTCAGCGTTTTGGAGGCGTGTTGTGCTGGAGAATAAATTAGTGGAAGATGCTCCGGGATATATTGGTGAGAAGTTTAATCATTTTCTTCCAAACGCATTAGGTATCAGGCCACTGATAGAGTATCTGGTGACGACACCGGATGTTTTGTGGTGGTCGATGCTTGCTTTTACCATTATAGAAGGGGTAGTTGGTTTATTGTTTATGCTAGGGTATTTCACCCGTCTGGCAAGCATGGGTGTGATTGCTTTGGCAGGTGGCATTCTGTTGGGGTCGGGATGGATAGGCTCTACTTGTCTGGATGAATGGCAAATAGGAGTGCTGGGAGTGGCGGCCGGCTTTACAATTTTCCTTACTGGAGGAGGATACTATTCAATAGACCACCTTCGGTCTTCTAAAAATCTTTGGGTTAGCGAACGTAAATGGTATCCATGGATTGCTTCCGGAGAATTGCCGTTGAAGGGTGAGTCTTTGAAAAAGTTGACGCTTATAGGTAGTGGGGTAGTCTTGTTCCTGACATTATTAACCAATCAGGTATTTCATGGCGGTGTGTGGGGAGAACTGCGCAATATGTCGGTAAAGCCTAAAATAGAGATAACTGATGCGAATTTGCAAGATAGGAGACTCCAGTTTACTATGTCGCGTGTGGAAGGTATTGATGTTTACGGTTCTTTCCTTATCGGCATTGCGTTGGAAGATATGGAAGGCAATAAAATACTAAATCTGAATATGGAAGATTTGGCCCATTTCCCTACTGGAGATATTCACAACAAGTATGTGGCGAAAGTGAAACCGGGCAGACACAGTATGGTTGTTCCGCTTGGCGCCAAGGCAACACTCGACATTGAAAGCGGTGGCCTGATAAATCTTTCGCCGGGAAACTATAATCTGGTATTGACTGATATCAGCGGAGTGACCTGGGAACAAGAGATTGTCAAAGGTGACTCATAGCGGATTATCAATAAAGGATATATCCCGCAACACCTGCAAGTATTATCAGCAGGATGGGATGTAAATTCCATTTCCACGTCACACCGAATGCCCCCGCGAAGATGAGCAGACTTTTATAATCAATAAAATTTTCTTTGTTCATCAGTAGCAGGGCGGCAGCGGCTATCAATGAAACAGACATGGGCAGCAATCCGGACATTGCTGCCTTGATGTATTTATTATCCTTGCATTTCACAAAGAAATAGGAAATGAGCAGTA